>MAAB01029351.1_pt1 | contig 184376 bp, 146 predicted proteins | sample 1115991 | NCBI WGS metagenome assembly MAAB01 (sample SAMN04961124, study PRJNA320927) | seawater metagenome | isolation source: sample BD02T18 sea water enriched with oil for 18 days | place: USA:Gulf of Mexico | collected 2013-07-27 | reverse complement strand
TTTATAGAAACCGCCAAAGCCAATGGCTTGTTGGTCGATAGCTATTTACAAACCTGCTTAAATGAGCTGGCTAAAAAGCCAGAGAGCCTAGAGTACTTGCTGCCTTGGAACATCAAGCAGGGCTAGACGCCTTTCCTCATACGCTTACGAAGATGCCTGCTGTTTCTAATCCGGAATATATAGCTTTGTCATTACCAACTCCAAACCAAACACCCGTCGTTCCCGAAGTTTCTGATTATGGTTTCATGGTATATGTTTTCGATTAAACATATAAAGATGAAAGGAGGGACTTTACTTACTCAAGCGCTGTTTGTGGTTAAGCTACTCAGACGTCAAATTCCAGAAACTAAAAAAGCACCCTTAGGTGCTTTTTAGCATTAATTTATTAACCAGTCGTTAATAAACTCTTAAGATTGCTTTTTTACTTTACGTGATACGAAACCAATTAGAGCTAATGCGAAGACAGCAAGAGTTGTAGGCTCTGGAACAGGTACTACTACATTTGGACTAGTCGGACTTTCTTCTTGAGTGATCCCACTATAACGAACCTGTTCTTGAGAATAGTTATAAAAACCAAATTTACCTGAATTAAAGCTCCCTGATACATCAAAAATATTTACACCATCAATGTCAATTTTAATTCCTGTAGATGTAAAGTCCAAACTAAAATCGTAAACAGTATTACTTACCCAACCGTTATCTCCATCATAGTCAGATGCTAGTACAGTTATATCTTTACCTGTATGCTTCAAATGGCTTACATTATACCCACTGATTTTAGACAGTGTAAAACCAGATTGAGCATCCCCTTGATTGCCTTTTTTCCAATCAAAAAGTATATAATCATTAGTATTATTATATCCAAAAACAAAACCTATAAAGTCGTCATCACTTGTAGTTTCTACTCCAAAGGTACCATCAAATTTACTATCTATATAGTTAGATTCACTAAGAAAGTATGTTGGTACACCATTTTCAGATTGTAAAACGCTTGTTCCGCTACTATCTACGGTCCAGATTCCTCCTGAAGTACTTGACCACGTGTTTAGGTCAAGTAATCCCGCATTAGCAGTACTAACCAGACAACTAAGCGATAATATTAAACTAGCAACAGCGGTATTTAAAAATTTTAATTTCATTTGTTATTCCTATTTTATTCTAATAATTTTGTGAATTACCCAAAAAAGGATAATTCCTTAATCGTAACCCTCTAAAGCAAACCTCATGCCAACTAGGTAATTCACTGTTTTTATAAGGGGTTAGGGTAAACCTCTTATTTATAAAAATGTTATGTGTAAAATTACCTGACACTAAAGTACGAAAATAAACTTGTAAGGGCATTATATATTAATCAGCATCCTAATTGCTTTGTAATCATGGTGTTTGCAGTATAATTCTTTATTCTATCTAGGATCAATAAAAATAAAGTATGATCAATAATTGATCCTAAGAGCTATTTAAATGAAATAGTGGGGTTTTTAGTTCAAAATACAGGGTTAGGTATTTTTGTTTAATGATAAGTTACTTAAAAACATGGATTTTCGAGGTTTCTGGTCCGGGATTTATATTGCTTAAGTGCTGGATTCAGGAGAATATGCATCCTGCATTCTCTAATAAGTAGCATCCATGCTACGTCCGACAAGAGAACTCGGGAATGACGCCTTACTGTGCCGTGTGCATTGTCTAATAAATAGCATCCCTGCTACGTTTCGATAAAACATCTTAAAGATGACCGTTGAACATGCATCATACCTACGGTTCAAGTGCGTCAATCTGAATTCGTCATCCTGAATTTATTTCAGGATTTCGTTTAGTTTGGCACCTGTCGATTGAGGTACTGAAACCGTCATCCTGAATTTATTTCAGGATCAGTATGACGGTAAATAATTCAATGTGGAGCTTCCTGAATTCTCTGATAGGAATATAGCTTAGGTATCTCCACCAGCTAACAGCCGTCATTCCCGAGTTGTCTTGTCGGGAATCCATATTGATTAAGTGCATGGATCTTCGTATATGGACTCCACCTATTTTACAACAACAATTATAACAAAAAAATGTAACGCTTACGTATATACGGCTTCTTGTTGAGGAAGCTATCCTCTAGCCTTTGATGTTTGCGCACCTACCATCCTTTTCGATTAAGTAGCCTCATTGGGCTTTCGAAGATCACAGGTTTCTGGCAGGTTGGTCTTACCTTTTTTGCTTCGTTATCGCTGTAGAATTTTTAACTTTTATTTTATTTTATTCTATTCTATTTACTGAAATATAATCTGTACTGTTATACCAATTCTGCTTTATATTTTTCTCCGCTAACCAATAGTGCCCAAGCGGTTCTTACCGTTTTATTGGCGAGTGCTATAGCTGCTCGCTTTACCCCAACCCTGGCGACTAAGTTGATTAGCCAAGCCTGTTTCTTCGTTCTGGCCTGCATCGGTAATTTATATATCACGGAGAAGGCACCTTGAAACAATACCGCTCGTAGCTCTTTATCTCCGCCGCCCTTATTAATTCCTCTCATATAAACGTTTCCGCCTGAGCTATGCTGCTTAGGCGTAACGCCTATATAGACTGATGCATCTCGACCTTTTTGAAAGGTTTTACCATTCCCTAAAGCAGCATATAACCGCGCAGCACCAACAGGACCCACACTTTCTAAATCAAGCAAGCGTCTACAGGGTTCTATTGAGTTTACTAAGGATTCTCTTATTTTTTCGTTGGCTGTTAAGTGCTCAAGTGTAATTTTATACCGTTCCCACAGCAGTGCTAACATGCCTTGTAAGTTAGCAGGCAATCGATGGTCTTCGTCTGAAACTACTAGCGTAACAGTCTCTCTTAATCCTTTTTTACCTTGTGGACTCGTAATACCATATTCATACATAAATGCACGAATATGATTACTTAAAGCTGTCACTGATTTATCTAAAAACTTTCTCGTTTTTTCAACCGTTTGTATTATCTGCTGCTCTTCACTTTTTAGCTGACTAAAAATCATACCTACTTGAATCGATGCTACTGCAATCGCCAATGCATCATTAGCATCTGTTTTTTGACCTTGTAAAAAAGCTTTTACTTTTTTGGGGCTTATAATTCTGACGTCATGTTCATATTGTTGAGCGAACCGACCCCAGTAGTGGCAACTACCACAACCTTCGAGTGCAACAATGCTGGCTTTTTCTTTGGCTAACAATTCTCTTAATTTCTTCGGGCTCACTGCTTTATTGTAAATTAATTCACCATCTGCGCTGATTTTACAAACCTGAATAACATTTTTTGCTAAATCTAATCCGATTACGTTACACTTCTTCATGTATGGCTCCTTTGTTTGGTTACAGCCAACCTACATCAGTTGGGTTGGTGGAGTCCATACATCGATTAAATCACCTCGAAGATGACGACTGCATGTTTAATCTAAATCGGCCTTTAATGGTAAGTCTATTAACTGATAAAATGCTCTCTCGACAAAATCCCTCGGAATAACGTAATAGTTAACTCAGCTTGAAACATTGGCTAACGATTTTGTCAAAATCATTTTAAAAACTATGTATACTTCTATGTATATTCGTAGATTACATTATTGCGCTTGCTGCATGAGGTCCTGAAACGAGTTCAGGATGACGGAAACTTAGGTCGTGAAACAAGTTCAGCATGACGTGTTTAGTTTGACACTTGCTGGTTGGGATACTGAAACGAGTTCAGTATGACGGGAAAAATTGAGTGTTGTACTTGCTGTATGAGGTCCTGAAACAAGTTCAGGATGACGAAAACATAGGTACTGAAACAAGTTTAGTATGACGAAAACATAGGTCCTGATACTGAAACGAGTTCAGCATGACGTGAGTTCTGTACGACGTGAAAAACATTAACGAGGTTTTATTTTTGAATACCATTTTTAATCAGTTTAGTTTTAGTCTTATTTTTATCTCTAGGAGGGCTCTGTTTACAGGTGCTCTCTTTATAGGTATTGGTTTGTCGGCTACTTGTTTGGCAGGGGAGCAGGTTAACCAATCATTATCGGTTGAGGCTAAGGGCAAGGTTTTTGTCAAAATTCCGCGTGGCTTAGTCACAATACAAGGCTGGGATAAATCTGAGGTTATGATTCAAGGGGAGTTAGACGATACCACCAAGCGATTAATCTTTGAGACTAAAAAAGATAAAACCTTTATTAAGGTAGATACCCAAGGGCAACAGCATTGGGGTGATGCCAGTGTCATTAATATATTTATGCCAAAGCAATTACAACTGCGCTTTAAGGGTATTGATACTTCCTTTACTATTAGTAACTTAACTAATCATATTGAGGGAAAATCTATTACGGGTAATTTGGTGGTAAAAAAATCACACGGAAAAATAAAATTGTCAGTGGTTAGTGGTGATATACAGCTAGTAGAGTCTTCAGGTTATACCAAAGTTGAATCGGTTAGCGGTCAGGTTGATTTTTCCGGTGACTTTGAAAAGGCATACCTTAAATCAATGTCAGGCGATATCATCGCGGATATCAGCGGCACTACTAAGCTAACAATCAAAAATGTTTCAGGTGATACTCAAATTAGTGGCTCAGTTAAAAACAAAGCGCAATTAAAACTGTCTAGTGTTAGTGGTGATATCTGGTATAAAGCAAGCGATAGCTTAAATGCCGAGTGTGAGGTGGTTAGCCAATTTGGTGGTGACATTGAGAATGAACTTACTGATGATTTACCTATTGAGGGTCATTTAGATAAAAAAACATTGAGTTTTATTTCGGGTGATGGCTCAGGCCAGTTGAGCATGAATACCATTAATGGCTCAGTATTTATTGAAAAAGTTACTGAAAAAGTTATAGAGAAAACTGTCGGTAAAGCTAAAGATAAAGCTGTAGAAAAAGCGGCCATGGATAAGGCAAATAATGAATAAGTTAGTGGTTAACATTACCTTAGGCAATCTCTTAGCGTTTACTTTACAGAAGAGCCTGGGCATTACGTTAGAGAGCACTTTAAAGAAAGGTTTAAAGAAAGGTTTGAACAAAAGCTTGGAGAAAATAATTGGATAGTTTCTTAGCGCAATTACGACATAGGCAAGTATTTAAAGTTGCCACCATCTATGCGGTTTCAGCTTGGCCATTGATTCAAATAGCCGACTTAGCAGTACCTGCTTTAGGTTTACCAGATTCTGTAATGACAACATTATTACAGGTGTTTTTGGTGGGTTTTCCTGTTTCTTTAATGTTTGCTTGGCTGTATAACTTTACCGCAAAAGGTATTGTAAGAGTTAAAAGTGGTGGTGAGTCTGATAGTACGCCACAAGCCAATATTCAAACTACCTTATCTGTTGCAGGCTCACTTACCTTAGCGGTTGTTGTTACTCTTGCGGCTCAGTTATGGTTAGAAGGGCAAGCGCCTCAAACATTACCTACAACATCAACCCCAACGCCGCCTAAAACAGCCGCACAGTCTGGTGAACAACAAGCACTTTCTGAAACTTCTGAAACGAAACTATCTCAGGGGAAAAAAGAATCTATCGCCATTTTACCCTTTGTACCCTTTAGCAATGATATTGAGGATGAGTTTTTTGCTGATGGCATGGTTGAAGAGTTATTAAATTTACTGGCTAAAATCCCTGACTTACAAGTAGCTGCCAGAACCTCTTCTTTTGCTTATAAAGGTGTATCTAATAAAACCATTGTTGAAATAGGCAAAGAGTTAGGCGTAGATACTATTTTAGAGGGAAGTATTCGAAAGAACGATATCACTAATCAAATTAGAATCACGGCCCAGTTGATTAAGGTCAGTACGGGTGAACACCTTTGGTCAGAAACGTACGACAGAGAATACCGTGATGTATTTCAAATACAGGACGATATTGCCAGAGCTGTTGTTGATAAAATGAAAATAACACTGCTGGGTGAAACTCCAGCTTTTGAGTCTGTCGCTGAAACTCATAATGTTGATGCTATGGTTGCCTTTGGTAAAGGGCAACAAGAGTTAGCACATCGCACCGCACCATCAATTAATAAAGCGTTATTGCATTTCCAAGATGCGGCTAGATTTGATGACGGTTATGCCCGAGCTTTTGTCGGTATTGCTAAAGCGAATATTTTACTTGCCCTTTATGGCAACGTGCCTGAGTTACAAGCTTTTAGTGCGGCTAAAGAAGCGCTTAATACCGCTTTTGAATTGAATCCTAATTTGGCTGCTGCACACGCAACTCAAGGGTTATTACTCACTGAAACGGATGCTGACAAAGCCGAACAGTCATTTAAAAAAGCGATTGCTATTAATCCTAACTATCCGATGACGTATATGTGGTATGGCTCTTTGTTGCAAAGCAAAGGTGATGTTGGTGGCGCACATCAATTATTTGAGCAAGCGTACGTATTAGATCCCAAATCTCCAGTGGCTGCATACAATGTTGCTTGGTGTTATTACCAAGAAGGCGCAGAGAAAAAAGCCATGGATATATTTTCGCAGATTATTAGCAACGACCCTTATTATCCAGGCGCTTATAACTTAGTGGGCGAAATTTTATCAACACGTGGCAGACTTGATGAATCAATAAGCATGTATGAAAGAGCACTTGATGTTGATCCGATAAACAAACAAGCAATGCGGGGCTTATTGATTGCTAACATGGATATGGGACAAGTTGAGCAAACACAGCACTGGTTTGATTATGCGAGTAAACAAGCGTCTCAATTTTCAGCACAAGATATATTGTTTATGAAAGCACGCTTTTATGCGACTCAAGGAAAGATAAATGAAGGGCTTAACTTTCTAAAGGATATGAAGTTCACCGGTAAAAAGTCGGGCATGAGTGATTACATTGAAGGGGAAATTGCCTTTTACCAAGGTCAGTATGTGCAAGCGATCACTGCTTTTGAACGACTGCGCAGCGCCAATGCAGAGAATGATGATGCATTTTATTACTTATCTGATGGCCAGTCGGCGCTTCATTTAGCCTATGCCTATTTGCAAATAGAAAAACTTTCGCAGGCAAATGCTATTATTGATGGTTTTACCCAGTTTTTAGATAAAGGTAAAAGCAAAAAATCTAACGAGCCTGAGTATTATTATAATATGGCTTTGGTTAATGCTTTACAAAACAATAAAAGTGGTATGTATCAATACCTTCAAGGTGCGATAGACTCGGGTTGGATAAAAGCATGGCAGGGTGATTTAGAGCCAATTTTAGCTTCAGTTAAAACAGAGCAACAGTTTGGCCAAATGATGGGTGGCATAAGAGCCAGGCTTGCCACTATGCGATCACGCGTAGATGGAGATAATACCTTTTTACTTGCTGACAGTGACAGTTTTTAACACTAGCCTATGACTAATATCGGTTTTGGCGACAGTGACTTTAACTTTGCCGTATACATTGCTAATAAACCTAACATGCTTGAATACCAAGCGTTGTGTGGCGTTACCGAGCTGGTAGAGGGTGAAATTAATGTTATTAACCAAGCCTGCGGTAATGGTTGGCGAAAGGTCTTTAATGTTTATGCTAAGTTACTCTACGCTTTAGACAAAAAGTCTTTTGACTATTCAACTAAAGCGCCGACATGGCAAGATTATCGTGATAAGTACTTATTACAGAATAAAAGCAAAACAGCCTTGTTGTTTTCAGCCCCTCAGTTAGTTACCAATAAGAGCATAGCCAATAACATCGTCGTCAATAACACATTAGCCAATAATAAGACCGTGCATATTATTTGCGGTAAAGGCCATGCTAAAGCGTTAATCAGTAGTGGCAAGCTCAATACTCAGCTCGTTTGGTTAGATGATGAATTTGCAATTGATAGCGAAAATAGACTTATCGTTTGCCCATACTTTGATTACCGTCAGTTGAGTAATATAAAAATCGAACGCGTGGCAAGTTTGTTAGCTGGTATGACGTAAGAGCCGTTACCCTTAATTTATTTCAGTATCAGGATCTCGTCCAGTGTGTCACTTGCTCCTTGAGGTGCTGAAACGAGTTCAGCATGACGATTTCAGGATCTCGTTTAGTGTGTCACTTACAGTTTAAGGCTCTCGATCAGTGTGTCACTTGCCGGTTGAGGTGCTGAAACGAGTTCAACATGACATTAAGGTTCGTCATCCTGAATTTATTTCAGGATCTCATTTAGTGGGTACTTGCAGTTTAAGGCTCTCGATCAGTGTGTCACTTGCGGGTTGAGGTGCTGAAACGAGTTCAGCATGACGATTTCAGGATCTAATTCAGTGTGGCACTCACAGCCGTCATTCCTGGAGTATCTAATCTCACAGTCGTCATTCCCGAAGTTTCTGATCGGGAATCCATATGACTTAAGAACATGGATCAGGACAATATGCGTCCTGCATTGTCTAATAAGTGGCATCCATGCCACGTTTCGACTAGACACCTCGAAGATGACGACCCTCCATAGCTTTGCCATCAACAGCTTCTAACTTCACCGGGACTACCGGCTAACTTACAAGCCATGTTAACACTGCTGTGGGAACGTTGGTTTTCCTATTCTGGAGGAAACTTCTGCTTTTGGTGTAAAACACGCATAATTCGAATCGTATCTCCATCAACCCAATAAGAAATATTCATTGATACCTCTGGAATAATCAATAATCGTCCTCGAAAAATATCTCGTTGAACTCCCATTAGTGGATGCTCAAGTAAATGCTCAACTTTTGCTTCAATTATTTGATCAGTTTTTTCAGCAGCAAGAGGGTTAAAATCGTAAAGGAATTCAAATATTTTTTCACGATCATTTAGTGACTCTTCTTCCCAAAAAATCACGCACTGTCTCTGTTACGGATCTTCATCTTGCGAGCTTCCATTTGTTTTTTGGCTGCATCATGTTCAATAAACTTAGATTTACCGCTATCAAACTTATTAAATGCGGCATTTATTTGTTCGGTTAGCCACAAATCATGAGTCATACATTTGCGCTGTTCTTCAGCCAAGGCAACTGTAAGTTCGCGGCATGCATCGCTCAAAGTACGACCTTGGCTTTCTGTCATCAATTGCGCTAAACGTTTAGTTTCTTCATCAACTCTAAATTGAATACGAGTGTCCATTATATATCACCTCTAATTTACTCTGTACACACAAATGTTAGCACTAGTGTGGAACAGTGGCAACTAACAAGTCCGTTTACGGGAATCTAACCCTCCGTCATTCCGGAAGTTTCTGATCCGACGTAGCATGCACATTCTCCTTAGCATCGTTTGTTTTCTAACTTCACAGCCGTCATTCCCGAGTTTTCTGATCGGGAATCTATTACTTTTAGACAGTGGATCCCCGATTAAGAGACCACGGGGATGACGTCCCTGAACATTGAATGTTCATCCTCTAATCTCACCGTCGCTCATCTCCTCAGCTCACAAACTTATTCAAATTGGTATACTTAATAAATAATTTGCTTTTTCTATTATATTGCTAATACTTAACATGTTTTTTGTACCAGTTATTCGTGATAAAGAGGGTCATCCTGAATTTATTTCAGGATCAGTATGACGTTAAAGACATTCAGCATGACGTGAAATTAGGGATATTTAGGAAGCTAACATGGAAAAGTCAGATTTTGATTGGTTACATGTATTATTGGTTGATGATAGCGTTACGATATTAAATTATGTCAATAAGGTACTAGAGCAATCTTATGACATTCGCCATATCCATACGGCATTGTCAGCGCCAGAAGCAATGCAAATACTTCGTCAATCTAAGCAAATTAATTTATTATTTCTCGATTTAAATATGCCTAATGTTGATGGTATCCAACTGCTATCACAAATAAGCGAGCTTGGTTACAAAGGTTATGTTGTCATTATGAGTGGCGTATCAACACAGATTATCTCTTCAGTAGAGTCATTAGCAAAAACATATGGCTTGAATTACATTGGTACCTTATTAAAACCCATTCACGAGTTAGATTTTCAATACATTATTGATAAAATTGGTGGCTCTCGTCAAAGAAACTCGCCTGATGAATCATTGAAAGTTTATGAAATCATTAGAGCGATAAAAAATAATGATATTGAAGTGCTTTACCAGCCGCAAGTTGATTTAACTACACGTAAATTTATCGGGGTTGAGGCTTTGTGTCGAATGAATCACCCTCGATTAGGTATGGTTTCACCTGATAGGTTTATCGATAAAGCGGAAGAAAGTGAGTTAATCGTACATATCACTTTAGCGGTATTAAAAAGGTCGATGGGAGATTGGAAGAAATGGTCGCAATCGGGCTTAGATATTAAGTTGTCGGTTAACGTATCACCTATTGCGCTGCAACAGGTTGAATTTGCTGACACTGTGTTTATGTTGTTGGACGAATATACCATGCCAGCCAGTAACCTGTGTATTGAAATCACTGAAGGCGTAGTGGCAACGGATCACGCACAAGAGTTAATGAATTTAAACCGCTTAAACATGCGCGGTGTTGAAATAGCACTTGATGATTTTGGCCAAAATCATTCAACGATAGAGCGTTTGCAAAACCTACCATTAACCTATTTAAAACTCGATAAAAGTTATTTTATTGATAACAAAGACAACATGAACCAACTGGCATTGATTAATACCAGTATATCGGTGGCAAAAGATTTGAATATAAAAACGATTGCAGAAGGCGTTGAAAATAATCAAGTGATGAGTTTAGTGACTGAAATGGGCTGTGACTTTGGTCAAGGTTATTATATTGGCTGTCCAATGGCCGCGAAAAAAATATTTGGCTGGCAACGAGAGTGGTCAGACAAAACATAACAGACTCTAATTATCCTGAGCACATTCTCCGGAATCTATAGCTCTACTGTCATTAATCACCTAACCTCACCGTCGTCATTCCCGAAGTGTATTGTCGGACGTAGCATGGATGCTACTATTAGAGAATGCAGGACGCATATTCTCCTGAATCCATTTCTCTGCCGTCATTAATCTCCTAACGTCATCTTCGAAGTTTCTGATCGAAGATCCATCGTTCTTCCTGCACTAAATGTTCATGTTTTCCAACAACACTTCAAAAATTAACTATTATTAAATGACTACTACCTAAACAAGGATTGTTTATGCGCATTGAGCACCACGGGGCAGTAAATGGCGTAACCGGATCATGTCATCAACTTCACATTGATAAACATAACTCACTCCTCATCGACTGTGGCCTTTTTCAAGGTACAGAGAAAGATAATACAGACAGTAATGATATTGAAGCACAGTTAGTTATAGATTTTGATATCAGTACAGTAAAAGCCTTAATAGTGACGCATTGCCATATAGATCACGTTGGTCGTATACCTTATCTGCTTGCCGCTGGTTTCAAAGGACCTATTTATGCGACAACAGCCACCGCGGCATTATTACCTCTGGTTATTGAAGATGCACTTAAAGTGGGTGTTACTCGCAATAAATCAATCATCAGGGCATGTATAAAGTTACTTAAGAATCAATTAGTGCCACTGGACTATAAAAAATGGCAGCGATTAGATTTACTTAACAATCACTCTAGCGCAAAAATAAAGTTTCAAATGGCAGGGCATATTTTAGGCTCTGCTTACGTAGAAATTGACCTAACTTTAGCTTCAGCGTTACCTTCAGCTTTAGATAAAGATGAAAACAAAGCTAAACCTGCAAAGCATAGAGTTGTATTTTCGGGGGATTTAGGCGCGCCGTATGCACCCTTGTTACCCGCGCCTAAAAGTCCATACCGTGCTGACACCCTGATAATAGAGTCAACTTATGGCGATAAGAATCATCAAAATAGAAAAGATCGGACTAAGTGCCTACAAAATATTATAGAAAAAGCAGTGCAGGATAATGGTGTAGTGCTTATCCCTGCTTTTAGTATAGGGCGCACTCAAGAGCTGCTTTATGAATTAGAACAAATAATACATAAACAAAAGCAGCGACCTAAGTATCGCAATAGTTTTTGGCACAATATCGATATTATTGTTGATTCCCCCATGGCAGCTAAATTTACCCAGCAATATATTAACTTTAAAGAATTATGGGATAAAGAGGCTAAAAGGGAGCTTAGTAGTGGCCGACATCCATTGAGTTTTGAGCAACTTTACACGATAAATTCTCATCAAGAGCACTTACAAACCATTGAGTACCTGGCTAAGAGAAAGAAACCAGCTATCATTATTGCCGCTAGCGGTATGTGTAGCGGAGGCAGGATCTTAAATTACTTAAAACAGTTTTTACAAGATAAAACAACGGATGTTCTTTTTGTAGGTTATCAAGCGAAAGGCACGTTAGGGCGAGATATACAAAAATATGCGCCGAAGGGAAATAAACCAGGAGGTTATGTCTATATTGATGGTAAGAAAATTACGGTTAATGCTAACGCCGAAACTATTAGCGGCTATTCAGCACACGCCGATCAACAAGGTTTAATCAATTTTGTTAAACGAATGCGAATTAAACCACATCATATTTTAATTGTTCATGGTGATGAAGAAGCTAAGGCATCACTAAAAGCGCAATACCAATTATTATTACCTGAAGCTTTGATCGAAATAGGGCAGTAATATGTCGATTAAGGTACTGAAACGAGTTCAGCATGACATGAAAATTCGTCATCCTGAGTTCGTTATCCTTCATTCGTCATCCTGAATTTATTTCAGGATCAGCATGACGTGAATGTGCTGTAGAACTCTATTATGTGCTGTAGAACCATCAGTAAATGTATTTTGATGCTTTGGAAGTCGTATTATCTGTAATAAAAGCATAATTTTACTGCAATAGTGCATAAACTCGAGTATACTCTGCCCGTTATATAACCCATTAATATATAACGAAATCAGAAGCAAGGTAGTTGGTATATTAAATAAACAGCAATTTAGCATTATGTTTATATTTATTCTTATCATCTTTTTACAATCACCTTGAGGCTCTCATTGAGTCAACTAAAGCTAACGTTACCGGAATTTGACTATGTACATCTTTGCTACAACCGTTACCGCATTTATATTTGCACTTTTAGCCATTAAATTTTTCAAACCAGTAGCAATTGAAATAGGCTTAGTTGATAAACCTTCGGAACGTAAACATCACGCCGGACATATTCCCCTTATTGGTGGCATTTCAATATTTTTAGCCGTACTTGCGGCAAGTTTAATATGGTTACCTAATACTTTAGAGCTTCGTATGTACCTTATTGCATCAGCAATGATGGTTTTTATTGGTGCCTTAGATGACAAATTTGATTTACGTGTAAGAGTACGCATTGTTGGGCAAATAATTATTGCCAGTTTGATGATATATGGTGTTGGTGGATATATTTCAAACTTAGGTAATTTATTTGGTTTTGGTGATGTCACGTTAGGCCCTTTAGGTATTATTTTTACTTATGTCGGCATTATCGTTGTTATCAATGCTTATAATATGATTGATGGTATCGATGGTCTTATCGGTAGCTTAAGTATTAATACCTTCACTTCAATTGCCATTTTATTTATTATGAGTGGTCAGACCGATTACTTAAGTTATCCGTTAATTTTAGCAACCGCCACAATACCTTATTTAATGTTTAACCTAGGCTTGTTTGAAAAGCTCTTCAAAAAACAAACTCAAAAAATATTTATGGGTGATGCGGGTAGCATGTTTGTTGGCTTAAGTGTTATTTGGTTACTGACCATGGGTACTCAAGGTGAAAATGTTTCATTTCGCCCTGTAACCGCCTTGTGGATTTGTGCCATACCACTGATGGATATGTTAGCGATTGTTGTTCGTAGATACAGAAATGGTAAGTCACCTTTTAAGCCTGATAGAGACCATTTGCACCACATATTACAACGATCTGGTTTAAACTCTTCGCAAGCTTTAATCGTTATTTCCTCAGCTGCCGCTTTGATGTCATTCATTGGTTTAGCGGGTGAATATTTCAATGTTCCAGAGAGTTTAATGTTGGTAGGTTTTTTAGTGATGTTTATCTTATATAATCTCGCTGTCCGCCGTATTACTAAAGTAAGCCCTTTATGTTCATAACCAAAAAGATTTAATTAAAATCTTATCAATCGTTGGTTTTCCCCAGAACTTATTAAAATAGCTCCCTTTTTCATGTATTAGCAGTTGATTCTAGATTTAAAGTAAATCTTTATGTCACTGCTAATCATAGATGAATGCTTGGCCAACTCTGTAGCCTTTCTAATTCACCTTTGATGATGCTCAAGTCTCAAAATGACAAGTGCCCTCTCAATACAAATACCCTTTAAGTACGCTCATCTCTGATCTATTTTAAATCTGTTTTATGAAAGTTTAATTAATTTCACCTATTTATCGGTGACATTAGGTTAATTTAACTTTAAAATAGCGTAAAATATTAGTAATTATTAAGGACGAGAATGCCAAATAGAATAACCAAAGCAGTAATCCCCGTAGCCGGTCTTGGTACACGTATGTTGCCAGCGACAAAAGCAATTCCAAAAGAGATGTTACCTATTGTCGATAAGCCGATGATCCAATACATTGTTAATGAATGTGTTTCTGCAGGTATTAAAGAAATTGTATTAGTAACTCACTCTTCTAAAAATGCTATCGAAAATCACTTTGATAAATCATTTGAGCTTGAAACGACACTAGAGAACCGCGTTAAGCGTCAAATACTTGATGAAATTCAAGCTATTTGTCCTAAAGGTGTGACTATTATGCATGTGCGTCAAGGTGAAGCGAAAGGTTTAGGCCATGCTGTTTTAAAAGCGCGTCCAATTATTGGTGAATCGCCATTTGTTGTTGTTTTACCTGATGTTATTTTAGATGATATCACTGCTAATTTAAAAACTGAAAATTTAGCCGCTATGCTGACACGCTATAATGAAGTTGGTTATAGCCAAATTATGGTTGAACCTGTACCAATGGAAATGGTAAGCAGTTATGGTGTTGCCGATTGTGCAGGACACAAACTTGCCGCGGGTGAATCAAAAGAGATGACTGCTGTGGTTGAGAAACCTCCTGTTGATGAAGCTCCGTCAAACTTAGCGGTTGTTGGACGTTATGTATTATCTGAAAAAATCTGGGATATGTTAGAGTTTACTCCTCCAGGTGCTGGTGATGAAATACAATTAACCGATGCTATTGCTAGTTTAATGAAGATTGAAACCGTTGAAGCGTTCCATATGACAGGTAAGTCACACGATTGTGGCTCTAAACTGGGTTATATGAAAGCGAATGTTGAGTATGGTTTACGTCACCCTGATTTAGGCGATGACTTTAAAGCTTTTTTACAAGAGATAACTAAAGGTTAAGGTTAAACTTAATATTGGGATCTAGATTTTAGTGATCTGGGTTCCAGCTAAAGTGATAAGTGATTGTCATATACTCAAGCACCTTCATGTTGTTTTGGGTATATATCATCACTGAGCTTTCGCTTACAGGGAAGGTAATGGATTATAGCTCAGGGACTTGAGTATAGACGGTGTTATAACTGATACCGCGCTGCACTTCGACGGTCAAAGTATAATAATCCCCCCAATTTTTAACTTCAGTTAGTTTATACAATAAATAAACAATTAAATAAAAATCACCTATGAATATTCAAAAGTTAACTTCTCTAGCACAAGTTGCTAAAACGCGTTCAATTATTTCATTGTTCGATCATCAAGATCGAGCCAAAAACTTTTCTTTATCCTTACCTAATTTATATCTAGATTATTCCAAGCAAAATATTAATGACGTTGAGCTTGAGCAGTTAATTGACCTCGCTCAGAAGGTCGATTTATCAGCAAATATTGCCAGACAATTTCAAGGGGATATGATTAATAATACTGAAGAGCGTTCAGTATTACACACAGTACTGAGAGCACCTAAGGAGATCAAACAAGAGGTACTAGGTGCAGCGCTTGCTGGTGAAGTTGAAGCTGCTGAGCAGCAGATGAAAAAAATCGTCAGTGATGTGCAAGAAGGTGTCTTAACGGGTTGTACCGGTAAACATTTTACCGATGTATTAGCGATTGGTATTGGTGGCTCTTATTATGGTGTGAAGGTGAGTTTGTCATCGTTAGAGCATTACCGTGATCCAGCTTTAGCTGTTCATGTTATAGCTAACGTTGATGGTGGCGCACTTGAAGAAAAATTGAAAAAGCTAAACTATGAAACAACACTCGTTGTGGTTATTTCTAAAACCTTTACTACCCAAGAAACCATGCTAAATGCAAAAGCGGTGAAGCAGTGGATGTTATCTTGCGTAGAAGAGGCCGATCTAAAGCTAAACAACCTATCTTCTGTTATTGAACAGCAGTGGTTTGCAGTAAGTAGTAATATTGAAGCGACAAAAAGTTTTGGCATTAGTATCAAAAACATCCTACCTATGTGGGATTGGGTTGGCGGACGTTTTTCTATTTGGTCAGCGGTAGGCTTACCGCTTGCACTTGCCATTGGTAATGACAATTTTAGCAAATTGAAGCAGGGTGCATATGAGATGGATATACATTTTAAATCTGCCGATTTTAAAGATAATATGCCTGTTATTATGGCATTGCTGGGTATTTGGAATCGTAATGCCCTTGAGTACCCAACGTTAGCTATTTTACCTTATGCGCATTCGTTGAGGGCTTTACCTGGTTATTTACAGCAAACAGATATGGAAAGTAATGGTAAGTCAGTATCAAAATCAGGTGAGAAATTACCTTGGTTAACGGCTCCCGTTGTTTTTGGTCAAGAGGGCACTAACGGACAGCATGCTTTTATGCAGTTAATGCATCAAAGTGATGACATTATTCCAACAGATTTTATTGTCGCTTTAAAAGGTCGAAGCCAATATACCGAGAATCATAAAGTACTCGTAGCTAACTGCTTTGCGCAAAGTGAAGCCTTGATGCAAGGAAAAACCATAGAACAAGTCAAAACAGAGCTGCTAGCCTCTGGCTGTACTTCGAAAGAAGTTAAACGCTTAGCACCTCATAAAACGATGAAAGGCAATACACCTAGTAATACACTGGTCATGGAAACCTTAACTCCTGAAGCGATGGGGTCTTTGCTTGCGTTATATGAACATAAAATTTTTGTTCAAGGGGTAATGTGGCAAGTTAACTCTTTTGACCAATGGGGCGTAGAATTAGGCAAGCAGCTAGGTTCGAAAGTTTTATCGGTAATGAATGGTGGTGAGGATGATATGTTGTCAGCTTCTAGTAAGTCGCTAATAGAGCGCTTTAGAAATAGTTAAAGAATGGACTCAGGAGAATGTACTCACGATAATTGCTCGATTTAAAGCTAAGTAACGAATGGATTCAGGAGAATGTGCATCCTGCATTCCCTAATAAGTGGCATCCATGGCACGTCCGACAAGACAACTCGGGAATGACGGTGAATTGTTAATCGTCATCCTCGTGGTCTTTTAATCGAGGATCCAGGGCTTATTCCTGGACCATTTGCATTCTAGAAACCTAACCACCGTCATTCCGGAAGTTTCTAATCCGGAATCTACTGTTATTAGGAATGACGGTGAATTAATCATCGTCATCCTCGTGGTCTTTTAATCGAGGATCCAGGGTTTATTCCTGTATCGTCTGCATTCTAGAAACCTAACCACCGTCATTTCGGAAGTTTCTAATCTGGAATCTACAGTTGTTAGTAATGACGGTGAATTATTAATCGTCATCCTCGTGGTCTTTTAATCATCGTCATCCTCGTGGTCTTGTAATCATCGTCATCCTCGTGGTCTTTTAATCGAGGATCCAGGGCTTATTCCTGCACCATTTGCATTCTAGAAACCTAGCCACCGTCATTTCGGAAGTTTCTAATCTGGAATCTACAGTTGTTAGTAATGACGGTGAATTATTAATCGTCATCCTCGTGGTCTTTTAATCATCGTCATCCTCGTGGTGTTTTAATCGAGGATCCAGGGCTTATTCCTGCACCATTTGCATTATCTAATAAGTGATATCCATGCCACGTTCTACAATGGACATATCGCTGAGGTAGTCATTAAGCTATGGCTGAAAGGCCCTTATCTTAGCTATATCCTGCTTTACCACAAACTCATTAAAACACTCGGCTAATTTATCTGTTTCTTCCAGTACCTTTAGCCAATATTTTATGCGTGTTGCTGCATCAAGTTTGGTAAAGTCTGTTCTATCGGGGATTTTGCCAAAAGGCAGTGATTGAATAAACTGCGCTGACGGGGCTAATAAAACGGTATCTTCATAGCTGCTAGCCAATACTTTTCTGTTTGAGTTTTTATCAAACCAACCGGCCTTGGGCATTGAAGTAAAGTGTGGGTAAAGTGTTAAACCTTGCTTACTTTTAGCATTAACACCCTTATCTTGTTTCTCTGTACTTAATGAAAAATCAAAATGATAATCAATAATACCACCATCGCGATAAGTACCTTTCTCAGCACCACTTATATGTTTAATGCCAGACATTACCATTGGAATTGAGCCTGAAGCGAGTACCGCCTCTTTAATATTATCCTGGGTTAAGGTTTGGTAAACATTGTTAAAATTATACGGGTCGTTTATTACTAAATTACTGCTTGGGTGTTTAAATATATAACGTTGGTATTGTTTAGTCAGTAATCGCCTGCTTAATTTATTTAGCAGCATGCTATTAATTAAACCCGCACCTTGCATTATTTTATTATCAGAAGCTGTTAATCCATTACATTTGGCTACGAGTAAGTGTGCTTTGAAAATCTTATTTTCAATGACTTCTTTAGCACCATATTCACCAAAGAGGTTATCAACAATAGTAACTGCATGGGCTGATATTTCTTCTGGGGTCGGTTTAGCTGAGTAAGCTGTATTTGCATAGGTAAAGGCTAATCGCTCAATGGCCTGTACTGGATCTTTCTGTGTTAATGCTGCCGCGCGAAAAGCACCTGCACTTGAGCCGAGTAGATTAAGCTCAGTGCTTCTACCTTGAAAAAAATCACCAAAAAGATACTTGTCTAAGCCAAATAAGATAAACCATTTTGGACCACCACTGGCACCTAAAAAGTTAGTGAATAGCTCTTGTTTAAAGCCTTGTTCTTGAATGGTTTTTAAGGCGTTAGAGCCTGCATATATGTCTAACATCAATTTAAATAACAGCCAACCTACAGCCAAATGATGATACTATTTTATTAATAGTGGCAAACTTAGGGTTTCCATCTGCGGATAGTGATTTATATAAACTTGCACGAGTGACTCCTGCTTTATCAGCAACTGCTGTCATACCTTTAGCACGAGCAGCAATATTTAGTGCGTGAATTAAATCACTTTCATCACCATCACTTGCCACTTCAATTAGAAAGTCACGGATATCCTCATCAGTTTCTAAATGCTCTGCAATATCAAAATTACTTATTTTCATTACTTACTCCAACTCACTTAGTATTTGCTTGGCTTTTTCAATATCTTTAGCTTGAGATGCTTTATCACCACCTTTCACTAATAGCACTAACTGATTATTTCTGAGTGTATACCCGTTACCAATCAAAGTGCAGGATTTCAGTGGGAATTAAAATGGCTTTAGGCGAGGAGAATAATTTAAGCATAGTCACTCTATGGTTTGATTATTTAACGCGGTATAAAGTCATTTTAAACCCATCAAAGAAGTGCTTGAGCAACATCACTTCGTCGTTGCTGTGATTTATAATGGAACAACCATTATTTCATCACAGCGCCTTGAATTGAAATTGCTCAAGCACTCTGAAACCTGCATCTTGAATGGTGACGGGTATATAATATACTCGAAAACCACTACCGAAAAAAAACCTTAACTCAAATAAATTGCTACTTAGTTGCTTATGGTCGCCAAAGTTACCATTTTCGATTCGAGTCAATCGGGCTAAGATTTTATTCTTAACACTCTTGTCTTTTAATTTATCAAACCATTCCAAGAATGTATCTGTTGTTTCAATAGTATAGTGCATAAAAATGATTGTATCCCAAAAGATACAAGTAAGAAAGGTGAAAGTTATTTATATAAATTCGGCCTAGTGTCTTTTATTTTTTGTTTGTTAACTTAAGTTAATTGGTAGTCTGAGGCACCATGGGCGTTAAATAAAGATTGATAAAGACGAGTGGCATAATCATCTGTCATACCGGCAATATAATCGGCTATTATTCGCTGTGAGTTTTGCTTGTTATCTACTGCTTGCTGCCAGCGTTTTGCGCTATTAGTAGGTAGTAAACGGACAGGATCTGATGACAGGGCTTCAAAAAGCTCCATCACTATCTGTTGTCCTCTATATTCAAGGCGTTGAAGACTGGTTAATCTTATGACGTAATAAAAAACGAAATCTTTAAATATTTTCAGTGCTTGTGCTGTCGGCACTGACAAAGTGGCATTATAACGAAGTAGCGGCTCTGCAAAATTTATATCATCGCTTAGGTTTAAATCGGTTATTTTAATGGCGGTAATTAAGTAATTTACCAGCCCGCCAATAGCATCTTTTTGCAAGTGATGCTGATCACTGAATAACTTTTCAGTGAGCGTTTCGCTGTATTTCTGTAGCCAAACATCATCGATTAACTGTAATTTTTTTATCACTTCTCGGTCAAAATCTTCACGGTTAACGACTCTTGTTACGATAGCGTCTTCAAGATCGTGAATGCCGTAGGCAATATCGTCGGCCAGTTCCATAATGGAGCAGTCGAGTGATTTAAAAAGTGTTTTATGATGTTTATTTGTTTCTGGCGAGCTTGGTTTTTTATTGTCTGAATTTTGAGCTACTACACTTTGACTGCTCATACTTTGAAAGAGGGTACGGTCAGCTTTGCTTAATGGCTCAAGTATCCAGTCAATTATATCTTGGTCGTCGCTGTATAAACCTTTAGGCGGATGCCACTCGTGAGCTTTTAGTTGCCTAAAGTTAACAGCGTCGCTAGGTTTTGACGCTTTGCTCAAGGTGTCTATTAACTGTGGGTATTTCATTAAACCAAGCAGTGTTCTTCTGGTTAAATTCATACCAAAATGTTCACTAAATGTTTCTAAGCGAGCGACTATACGAAGTGTTTGACCATTGCCTTCAAAACCGCCGTGATCTCGCATCATATAATTGAGTGCGACTTCACCACCATGGCCGAAGGGCGGATGGCCAATATCATGGGCTAAACAAATGGTTTCTATTAAACTATCACTGTGAGGGAAGAGCGCTTCACATAACTGAGGAAACTTACATCGAAGCTGCGCTGTGATACCTGAGCCTATTTGTGCCGCTTCTAATGAATGGGTTAAACGTGTGCGATAAAAGTCACTTTGCCCGCTGCCCATCACTTGGGTTTTCGATTGTAAACGACGAAAAGAAGCCGAGTGTAATATTCGGGCTCTGTCTCGCTGGAAAGGGTCACGGTGATCTTGTTGTCTATTCGTTACTTTCTTTAACCTACGTGCTAACCAAAAGTCTTCCATTTCTTGTACCCTTTGCTCAATCAAGCACCTTGTTTTTGAATATCTACACTCATTGATTTTGTAACATGACTTAATTTAAGTGCTATAGGTAAAATTTAAAGCAAATCAGTCATAATTCAAAGGCTTATTTCATCTTTATTTGTTGCTTACCATCATTTTATAGTCTTTATATATCCAGATAAAAGCAGTTCCTTTAGTGCTTTGGCTCTGCATATGAATAATGCCTCAATTATGGAAGTAAAAAAATTGTAAAAAAATCGGTACAAAATGACTTTTAATTACTAAAAGAGATTGAACTAAGTTTTTTAATAACTAAAAGGCATTAAGGTGGTTGTTTTATAACTGTATTATTTCAACGTGCATCCTATAGTACCCTTACACGGTGTGACAACGCTGTCATTCTTCGTTGAGTTTTCCTTTTTGATAACCTATCATCGCCGCGAAATCTATATTCATGTTAATTCGAAATACTCGTTTCAACTCGTCCTGAAACAGAAATTTTGAAGTGTCATGAGTATACATGTCCTCCGTGAAATAGAGCGCTACAGAACAGGTGAAAATAATGAAGTCTTTACTTAATAAGTTAAACATAAAATATAAGCTATCAATACTAACGGTGTTAACACTGATTAGTTTACTTACAGTGATGACTGTATCAATACAAATTTTGAAAGATAACCTATTAGAAGATAGGTATATAAAAACGGCACATTTAACCGAGGCTGCCACCAATACGGTAAAGTATTTCCATCAACAATTTGAGCAAGGAAACTTTACTGAAAAAGAAGCTAAACAGCATGCTTTGTCAGCGTTAAGTGCTATGAATTACGCGGGACAAGAGTATTTTTGGGTTAATACCACCAATTACATAATGCTAAGTCACCCTAATAACATCCTGGTAGGAACAAATGTTAGATATATAAATGATCCAAATGGTGTTTCTATTTTCATTGAAATGGTGCAACAAGTGCATGCAAAGGGGCAAGGTTTTGTTGAATACCAATGGAATAAACCGGGACAACAAAACCCTATTGATAAAGTCTCTTATGTTAAAGGATTTCAGCCTTGGGGTTGGGTAATTGGCACTGGCATATATTTAGATGATGTTGAGACTATATTTTGGCAAAGTGCTCAAAACCTTATTATAACGGCCATTTTTTTCTTATTACTTTCGCTTTGGTTATCACAACAAATTAGCCGGAACATCTATAAACCATTACATAAAATGCGTGAACTCATGGTCAAGGTTAATACCACTAACGATCTTACCCTGACACTTAAATCAGAAGGTAGTGATGAGCTTGGAGACATTGCTAGAGCTTTTAATAAAATGATCGGCGATTTTAGGTCGGTTTTAACTGGAATATCAGGCTCTTCAAGTAGCCTTGCCGTGCAAGCGGAAGAGTTATCTGCTGTCACTGAACAAATCAATCAAGGTATGAGCTCACAACGCGCTGATGTAAATAGTGCTGATTTAGCCGCGAATGAAATGGTTAGTGCGATAAAAGAAGTAGCGATAAATACTCAAACCACGCTAGAAGCAACAAACAAAGCAACCAATGAGACAAACCACTGTGCTAGTGTACTGAGTGAAAACATTAATTCAATTAATGACCTTGGCGCTAAAGTAGAGCACTCTGCGGCACAAATGGTACAACTTAAAAGTGTCAGTAAAGATATCGGTGATATTGTCTCAACTATTCAAAGTATTGCGGAACAGACAAATTTACTTGCGCTCAATGCTGCGATAGAAGCGGCTAGGGCTGGCGAGCAAGGTAGAGGTTTTGCTGTGGTCGCTTCTGAAGTCAGGACACTAGCAAGTCGAACCCAAGAATCAACAGGAAGCATTACTGCCGTTATCACCGCTTTACAACAAGGCGTTGAAGAAGCGGTAAATGACATGGGGCAATGCCAAAAGCAAGCAGATTTAAGTGTAGTGCTGGCAACGCAAGCGGGTGATTTAGTCGGTAACATGAAAAAAGGTATGGCTGAGGTGACGGATCTTAATCATATGATAAGCACCGCCACAGAAGAGCAGCATACAAGTACCCAACAAGTTAAAGAGTTAGTTGGTCAGATTAACGAAATGGCAGAGCAAACCACTGAAAGTGCGGCATATACTGCACAGTCTAGTGAGAATCTAGCGGGGCTCGCTACTGAACTAAATGACATGGTTAGCAGCTTTAAGATTTAAACCATTTTTACAGCGTCAATTTTATTCATCTTATCGAGGTAATAACTCAACATGCCTATGTAGTTAACTCAGGATATTGCTGTAAACGTCATCTTCGAAGTATCTGATCGAAGATCCATCACTTTTTACACACTGGACCCAGGATAATGTGCTCAGGATAATTTCTCCTGCATTATCTAATAAGGTACTTCCTGTACCGTCTGCATTCTCTAATAAGTGCCATCCATGGCACGTCCGATTAATACACCACGGGGTTGACCTCCCTGAACCATGTGCATAGGCACGTAACTCAATAAAAAACCTTAACAATTTGTTAAGGTTTTTTGTTTGGTTTTGCTATTTGTGGCTTATCAACAGGTAGTCGTTAAACTCTCAGCTTCTTTTTTATTAAGCGTTAGCAATAAAAATAGCGCGCTTGGGAGCAGGGTAACCCTCAATGGTTTTACTGTTGTCATTTGGATCAAGAAAGTCTTGCAGTGATTCAGTATCAATCCATTCTGTCTTTCTTTGCTCATCTAATGCGGTGATGTCGGTATTTACCACCCGAACATTACTAAATCCACAGCGCTCTAACCAAGCACACATGGCTTTTTCGCTGGGTAAAAACCAAACATTACGCATTTTGGCATAACGTTCACCAGGCACTAATACCGTATTTTCGTCACCATCTACAATAAGCGTCTCTAATACTAACTCGCCACCTTTGACCAGTTGTGATTTTAATTGGTAAATAAAATCAATAGGGGAACGACGATGATAAAGTACACCCATAGCAAAAACAGTATCAAACGCTTTCAACTCGGGTAGTTGTTCAACACCTAAGGGTAATAAATGCACTTGGTTATCATCAATAAAATGTTTTATGGCATTAAATTGCATTAAGAAGAGTTGAGTTGGGTCAATACCGACAACAAATTCAGCCCCGGCACCGCGCATTCGCCATAAGTGATAACCGCTGCCACAACCTATGTCTAAAACATACTTTCCGGATAAGTCGCTAATATGCTCAGCTAAACGATCCCATTTAAAGTCACTGCGCCACTCGGTATCAATGTGTAGTCCATGAATATGGTAGGGACCTTTACGCCACGGTTTAAACTTTTTCATCAAGTTTTCAAGGCGTTTATATTGCCCTTGATCTAAGTCACCCAGTTCACCCACTTTAACGGTATTAACGATGTCTACAGCTGAATTAGGGTCTTGCGCTGGTAAAGCATCAAGGGTTTTCTGCCAATGTTTAAATTCACCGTGTAAATTGTTTGCATGCCAATGGCTTAATTGTGCCGGTAACGTGTTTAGCCAATGGTCTAAACGATTAGTGGAGATTTGTTGGTAAAATTGGTTGAATTGTTTCATAGGATTCTATTGGTCGTTTGATTGGCACATTAAGTTACTTTTATTTAACAGTAACTATGTTGATTGCATTTACTTAATGGCGATAAGTGAAGTGAAGTTAAAACATTGAAACCACAATGAAGCATGTTGAAAACCCGCTTGTGCTAAGCGTTCTTTATGCACAGCAAGTGAGTCAGTTAACATGACTTTTTCTAATGCGCTACGCTTTTGAGCAACTTCTAATTCGCTATAACCATTATCTCTTTTGAAACTATGGTGTAAATCAATTAACACATCATCAATAACACTATCATCGCTGGATATCTTTTCAGACAAAACCAGTAATCCACCGGGCTTTAAACCTTGGGAAATTTTACTCAATAATGCTTGGCGCTGTGATTTTTCGATAAATTGTAAGGTGAAATTTAAAACTACCATCGATGCATTTTCAATATTAATATCTTGGATATTACCTTCAATAATATTGACTGGCGTTTTTCCTTTAAAGGCATCAACATGCATTTTACAACGTTTCACCATATCGATAGAATTATCAACACCAATGATTTTGCAGTTGTGGGCGGTAATTCCTTTACGCATAGCCAGTGTTGCTGCACCTAAAGAGCAGCCTAAGTCGTAGATATTGCTATTATCTTGGACAAAGTGTTGGCTAAGTCGACCTATAGTGTCGATAATAGTATTATAACCGGGTACAGACCGAGAGATCATGTCGGGGAAAACTTCAACAACTTGCGCGTCAAAAGTAAAGTCTTTTACTTGTTTATGTGCTTGTGAGTAAATTAAATCGGTATCTGAATCATGCATTTGCTTTGATATATTCGCTATTATGTTAAGTTAGTGTCTATATCCGTTACCATTCAACGTACATTGAAATATTCATCTTGATTGAAAGTGGATATATAATGGCTTATTTTAACCGATCTTATTAGCAACGCTATATTTATAGGGTGTTTTTTTGAATTTTTTTTATAAACAGACCACTTACTTTATTTTTACCATACTACTTTTAGTTTTTTTCAGCCAACCAACGTTTGCTGAAAAGGCTGTCACAACAAAGAATCAAGTGGTAACGCTTGATTCTTTGGCTCTTAAGCAGCCATTAACTATTGCGATTAATAAAACATCTTTTCCCTATCATTCTATTGATGAAGAGGGTAATGCTATTGGTTTGATGGCTGATATGTGGCGTTTATGGGCTAAAAAGCAGCAAGTTGAAGTACGTTTTGTTGTATTGCCTTGGTTAAAAACCCTCAGTGAAGTGGCTAAAGGAAATGTTGATATCCATGGTGGTTTAAGCATTTTAGATTCAAGACGAAAAACACTGGCATTTAGCCAACCCTTATTTTCTATTTATACCCACCTCTACGTACATCAAAAGCTTATTGATGTTGATAGTTTAGCCGACTTAAAGCCCTACAGTATTGGCGTAGTTAAAGGCTCGGCTCAGGTTGAAAAACTGAAAAAATTTAATCATGATTTAGCGTTGAAAATCTATGATAATCGACACGACTTATATCGAGCTGCGCTAAATCATGAAGTGTTAGTGTTCACTGGCTTAGAAAAGCTCGCAGATGACTTTCCTGATTACGAAAATTTAAGACAACAATTCCCTGTACATAAAGTTCTAAGATATCGACAAGGTGATTATGGCTTTGCTGTCGCGAAGAATAAAGGTACTTTGCTTCGCTTTATAGAACAAGGCTTTGAAAAAATATCAAAAGAAGAGCGTGCTGAAATTGAACGTAAATGGTTAGGATTAGATAAACAAAAAGACAGTTTACTTGTCGCTTTTTCATCACATTACCCTCCTTATATGGGGGTTAGCCCTTCAGGTGAGCCACAAGGTTTGTTGGTTGATGTGTGGCGTTTATGGTCTAAACAAGTAGGGGTTAATGTTGAGTTTGTTGCGCGTGATATGGCTGAAGCTTTAGATTTAATAAAAAATAGAAAAGCTGATGTATTAATGGCCTATCCTGATCATGTTAAAGCGATTAAAGAAACACTGTTTGCTAAACCTATTTACGAATCCAATGGTCAGGTATATTTAAGTAAAAAAATAAAAGATATGAATGGTAAACAAATCCGTTCGTTGGATCAGTTCAACCAGCAGTTTAGCCAAAATTTCATTGGTATTTGGGAAAAATCGACCTTTAAAAAGCAACTGTTAGCACAATATCCTCATTTAAAGCTTCGTTACTTTAGTAGTCTTAGCTCTATGTTATATGCTGCTGAACATGGTGAAATAGCGGGTATTGTAGGTTTGGTTGATTTAATTAACGCAAGATTAGTGCAGAGTAACTTACAAGCGTTATTTTATCGCTTGGGCAGTCCGGTGATAACCTTAAAGCTAGCACCCGTCATTCATCAGAAAAACAGCCAATTAACTGAAATTATTAATAAAGGATTTGACGAGTTAGATGTTAATGCCCTTATTGCGATTGAAGGCCGGTGGTTAAACGGGCACTCAGGAGAGTACTATTATAGACAACAAGCGCAAAAAATCACTTTAAGTGTCGTTGAACAAGCCTTTATTACATCTCATGAAAAAATAAAGTTAGGGTTTGTTAATAATTTATCACCGCTTGAGTTTATTGATGAACAGGGGGATTTTTCAGGTATTAATCGCGATATTATTAATTTAGTCAGTGATAGAACTGGCATTGAGTTTAACTATGTAGCGTTTGATAATTGGCAACAGTTATACCAAGGGTTATTAAATAATGAAGTCGATATGCTTGGTGGTATCACGGCAACACCGGAACGTGAAAACCTCATGGAATTTACCGAAAGTTACTGGCAAATGCCATGGGTGATGTTGCACCCACAATATTATGGCCGAAAAACTAGACTGGAAGACTTTTATGGTAAGCAAGTGGCTATTGTCAAAGGGTATTATTTAATTTCCTGGTTAAGAAAAAAACATCCCTTAATTACCTTTAAATTAGTTGATAATAGGGAGCAAGCATTAGTTGCACTTCAACAAGAGCGGGTTGATGGTTTTATCACCACCATGGCTTCGGCAACACAATTAATGAAGCAAGAAAATTTTGTTACTTTGATGATTTCTATGATGGAAGATGTCAGTTTAGATAAAAGTCACTTTGGTATAAATAATCAACTACCGTTATTGAAGGATATTATAAACAAAGGCTTGTTATCGATCACTGAAAAAGAGAAACAAGCTATCTACGATAATTGGTTTACCTTGGCGATTAAAACAGGGCTTGATAAAAATGTTGTTTTACAAGTTGGCGCGCAAATAGGTGTCATCATTTTATTAGTGCTCGGCGTTATCATCATGTGGAATAGAAGGCTGCAAGTTGAAATTAAGCATAGAGAGCAGCTTGAAAAAATCATGAAACATATGGCAACCCATGATGAATTAACCGGGCTTGCTAATCGCGTTTTATTAAAAGATAGGTTAAGTACCGCTATCGCGTTTCATCAACGTCAGTCACTTAAAATGGCGGTGTTATTTATTGATTTAGATGGTTTTAAAAATATTAACGATACTTACGGTCATGATGTAGGTGATGAATTATTGCAGCAAGTTGCCATACGTTTGCAGGGTTGTGTGCGAAGTTCAGATACGGTAGTGCGTTTTGGAGGTGATGAATTTGTTTTATTACTTACCGGTTTACATAGCCCTAATGAAGCCGCCTATGTTGCAGAAAAAGTCTTAAGACTGATGCAAAAAGAATTCGAATTATCGAAAACCAATGCCTTTATTGGTTGTAGCATTGGTATTGCTATGTACCCAGATGATGGTGATAACGATACTGACTTACTTAAAATTGCAGATACTATGATGTATAAAGTAAAGGCTGCAGGTAAAAATCATTATATTTTCAATTAGGGTCTGTGCTGAATAATTAACAATATAGGTAACCCTCTCTGTCATTCCCGTATTCGGTATACGGGAATACTTTCCTCCGGAATCATACCGTTAAATTTCCAATGTCTTAGCTTTAATTAACCCTTCCGCTTGTTCTAGGGTGACATTAACAATCTTTGCTTTATATACCCGTCCTACTTCAAGGTTCATGCTCAGGAACAAAGAGCAATTTTACTTTTAGGCTCACCCAACAAGTCATGTTGCTCTGTGTTCTCCTTCGGATGGGCTTTAAAATGCTTTATGCCGCGTTATTGATTTCGACAATGGAACAACCATTATCTTCAATCAACGCCTTGCCTAAAACCTTTTAAATTCCCACTGAATCTTGCACCTTGAAATTGAACGGGTATAATATGGCCCAAATTATCCTTACAAATGCTAGTTAGCGTTTGTTAATAAATTTAATAGAATTGGTATAGGGCAAAAATACATGCGCAGTCTTTATTGTGGTGAGGTAAATGAATCTCACATCGGGCAAGAAATAACTTTATGTGGTTGGGTTAACAAACGTCGTGATTTAGGCGCAGTGATCTTTTTAGATTTACGTGACCGTGAAGGCCTTGTGCAGGTTGTTTATGATCCAGATTTACCTGAAGTGATTAAAAAAGCGAACACTTTACGTAATGAATTTTGTGTACAAATAACAGGTAAAGTACGTGCTCGCCCTGAAGGCCAAGTAAATAAAGGCATGAAGACAGGTGGTATTGAAGTACTAGGTTTAGAGCTTACTATCTTAAATAAGTCAGCGCCTTTGCCATTAGACTCTAATCAAGTCAACTCTGAAGAGTTACGTCTTAAATACCGTTATTTAGATTTACGTCGCGTTGAAATGACCGAACGTTTACGCTTCCGCGCTAAAGTGACTTCTGCAGTACGTAGTTCACTAGAGTCACAGGGTTTCTTAGATATTGAAACGCCAATTCTAACGGCAGCTACTCCTGAAGGTGCTCGCGATTATTTAGTACCGAGTCGTACCCATAAAGGTCAATTTTTTGCTTTACCGCAATCACCACAATTGTTTAAGCAGTTGCTTATGATGTCAGGCATGGAACGTTACTATCAAATAGTTAAATGTTTCCGTGATGAAGATTTACGTGCTGATAGACAACCTGAATTTACACAAATAGATATTGAAACCTCGTTCATGAGTAGTGATCAGGTAATGGAAGTAACGGAAAAAATGATCCGTGAATTATTCCAAACAATGTTGGATGTTGATCTAGGTGAATTCCCACGTATGCCTTATTCTGAAGCGATGACTCGCTTTGGTAGTGATAAGCCTGATTTACGTAACCCACTAGAGCTAGTTGATGTAGCTGATATCTTAAAAGATGTTGAGTTCAAAGTATTCTCTGGTCCAGCGAATGATGAAAAAGGCCGTGTTGCGGTAATTTGTGTGCCACAAGGCGCAGCTAAATTCTCACGTAAAGGCTTAGATGAATTAACTAAATTTGTTGGCATTTACGGCGCGAAAGGTATGCCTTGGTTAAAAGTAAATGACATTGATGCAGCGCTTTCAACGGGTGTTGAAGGTTTACAGTCACCTATCTTAAAATTCTTATCAAGTGACGAAGCGATAGCGTTATTAAAACGTGTTAATGCAAAAACAGGCGACATCATTTTCTTTGGTGCAGACCAATACAATGTTGTCACTGAATCGCTTGGTGCACTTCGTCTTAAATTAGGTGAAGATCTAGAGTTACTTCAAGGTGAGTGGAAACCGCTTTGGGTTGTTGACTTCCCAATGTTTGAAGAAGTAGATGGCCATATGCATGCTATTCATCATCCGTTTACCGCACCAACAAATTTAACTGCTGAGCAGTTAGAAGCAAACCCTGTTGGCGCTTTATCTGATGCTTATGACATGGTATTAAATGGTTGTGAACTTGGCGGTGGCTCAGTTCGTATTCACAATCAAGATATGCAAGCAGCAGTATTTAGAATTCTAGGTATTAGTGATGAAGAAGCTGAAGAGAAATTCGGCTTCTTACTTGAAGCGCTACAATACGGTGCTCCACCACATGCTGGTTTAGCGTTTGGCTTAGATCGCCTTGTTATGCTAATGACAGGTGCTAGTTCAATCCGTGACGTAATGGCTTTCCCGAAAACCAATACAGCGGCTTGTCCATTAACTAATGCGCCAGGTATAGCTAACACTGAGCAGTTAAAAGAGTTAGGTGTTGCTGTACTTCCTAATGAAAAGAAAGCAGAAGCTGTTTCAGAAGACTAATAGCTAAATATTAAGCTTATAAGTACTGACGTCATTCTTTAAGGTATTGTTTATGGTGTTACCTAAACATTACCTCAAACTGGATCCTCGATTAATAGATCACGAGGATGACGACTTACTAGTTAGTAGTTACAAAAAGCGTATTGAGGATTTCCCTTCAATACGCTTTTTTTATAGACTCATACCAACTTTATACTGGCAGATTTTTCTGATTTTAAGGGTTTAAATGACAATTATATTAGGTATTGATCCTGGCTCACGTTTTACCGGTTATGGTGTGATAGAGCAGCAGGGTCAAAAATTTACTTACTTAGGCAGTGGCTGTATTAAAGCACTAAGCCAAGGGGAAGACTTCGCATCACGTCTACAAACAATTTTTGCTGGCGTGTCTGAGTTAATTATTCAATTTAAACCTGACATGTTTGCTATCGAACAAGTTTTTATGGGGGTAAACCCTGGTGGCGCGTTAAAGCTTGGTCAAGCGCGTGGTGCGGCAATTGTAGCGGCAACTAATACCGGTTTAAGTATTGGTGAATACTCAGCAAGACAAATTAAACAAGCGGTAGTAGGTACTGGCGCAGCAGATAAAAGCCAAGTACAACATATGGTGAAGACCATTTTAAAGCTACCAGGTACACCGCAAGCTGATGCTGCTGATGCCTTGGCAGTCGCTCTTTGTCATGGCCATAGCCATACCAGCATAGCTAAATTAGCAGGGCAGGCCACTAAAACGGTTAGAGGTCGTTTACGTTAACTTAGTGTTTAAGCCTTCAATAAAAGTATGCGAAATCACCGAGTGAGCCAGAAATCGTCATTCCCGAGTTGGCTTGTCGGGAATCCAATGTTTTATCTTATCAACAGCTCCCTTTACTGTATAAATATATAGTGGTAGTATCTGGATCATTAATAATAGCTCTTGGTACTTGATGTGATTGGTCGTTTACGTGGCATACTTGTCGAAAAAAATTCTCCTGAAATATTAATTGAATGTGCGGGTGTTGGTTATGAAGTGACTATGCCAATGACCAGTATTTACGCTTTACCTGAGCTTGAACAACAAGCGATTATTTACACACATTTTGTTGTGCGTGAAGATGCCCAATTACTGTATGGTTTTGCCAATAAAGTAGAGCGAAAATTATTTCGTTTAGTAATCAAGGTAAATGGCGTTGGTCCAAAATTGGGCTTAGCGATATTATCTAACATGTCTGCTGACCAGTTTGTTAGTTGTGTTCGTCACGATGATATTACCGCGATAGTAAAAATCCCTGGTGTTGGTAAGAAAACAGCAGAGCGCTTGCTTATTGAAATGCGTGATCGTTTAAAAGACTGGCAAGCACAACAAATACATTTAGTTAGCGATGATGGTGGCGTAATGCCAGAGCAATTGTCAGCAGAATTGAATGTAGATAATACTTTTATTAGTGACAACAAAGGTGATGCTATTAATGCTTTGTTATCCCTTGGCTATAAACAAGTACAAGCAGATAAAGCGGTTAAATCAGTATACAATCGTGGTATGTCTAGCGAAGATATTATTCGCGATGCGTTAAAATCGATGATTTAGCGTTATTATTGTCGTGGCTTCTTCAGCCATACAAAGACCGTTTTTTATAATTTAGGTAACCTATGATAGAAGCAGACCGCTTAATTGAACCCATTGCATCAACAGAAGATGAAGGTGTAGATCGCGCCATTCGTCCTAAAATGCTGCAAGATTATACGGGGCAAGAACATGTTAAAGCGCAAATGGAAATATTCATTCCTGCGGCAAAAAATCGAGGTGAGCCGTTAGATCACTTACTTATTTTTGGTCCGCCGGGTTTAGGAAAAACCACCTTAGCCAACATTGTCGCTAATGAGATGGGTGTTAATATCCGCACAACTTCTGGTCCTGTATTAGAAAAAGCCGGAGACTTAGCTGCTTTACTTACCAATTTAGAAGAAAATGATATTCTTTTTATTGATGAAATTCATCGTTTAAGTCCCGTTGTTGAAGAAATACTGTACCCAGCAATGGAAGACTATCAATTAGATATTATGATTGGTGAAGGTCCTGCTGCTCGCTCTATAAAATTAGATTTACCAGCATTTACCCTCATTGGTGCTACCACGCGAGCTGGCGCACTAACATCACCACTACGTGACCGTTTTGGTATTGTGCAACGTCTAGAGTTTTATAATGTTGCTGAACTCTCGACCATTGTAAGTCGCTCGGCACACTTTTTGAATTTAACCATAGATGAAAAGGGCGCTTTTGAAGTGGCACGACGCTCACGCGGTACACCACGTATTGCCAATCGATTATTACGTCGAGTACGTGACTATGCGGATATAAAATCTCATGGGGTAGTTAATCAACAAACTGCGTCTGCTGCCTTAGATATGTTAGAGGTTGATAGTGAAGGCTTTGATATTATGGACAGAAAGTTATTACATGCGATTATTGATAAATTTATGGGTGGCCCTGTAGGTTTAGATAATGTTGCTGCAGCCATTGGTGAAGAGCGTGAAACTATTGAAGATGTATTAGAGCCATTTTTAATTCAACAAGGTTTTTTACAACGAACACCACGTGGTCGTATTGTTACCGATAGAGCTTATCAGCACTTTGGTATCATTAAAGAGCCGACTAAAGACTGAGCCAATATTCTTGCACTACTTTTTGAAATGCTAATTTATCCGTCAGTTTCTAGGCTGACGGAGCTTGCTTACACTCCCCTTAAGTTCTCCCTACACCACAGATCTTTCTAAAACTTATACCAATTCATCTAAGTATTTGCCCACCCTTGCTTGCTAAAATAAACCAGTGCCACGTTGCTTTCAATCCTAATAGCTTGCTATTACTCAATCAAGCGCCTTGCTCTTGCTCATTTTCTCTGCGCAATCATTGATCACCTATTTAGACAAAATGGTATTACTTTAAAAGAAGTACTTTCCCATCTATGGGAAAGTAAAAAAAATGCATTTTCCCATTAATGGAACATGCTTTTCCATAGAAGCTTAATAAAATATCTTTTTAAGTTTATTTATCAATAAGTTATTGGTTGTGGTATGAAGCCTGCAATAAGTCATAGTAAGAAAACTTATTGGAGTATACCTCTTGGATATCGCCGTTAAAAAACAAAAGAAAACCTTACTAAAAAGAATATGGCCATTCGCTCTAGTCATAGCCATCCTGGCTGTAGCCCTACACTATAGTGCCTTTTTGCTTCAAGCAGACTACGTTATTAATAATGATACCTTGGTATATGGCGAAGTTAAGCAGGGAAAATTCTCTATTTCTGTGAGAGGCTCAGGCTCATTAGTCCCTGATAAAATTCAATGGCTAGCCGCAGGGGTGGATGGTCATGTTGAGCGAGTGGTAGTTAAGCCTGGAAAGGTAGTAAAAAAAGGAGAGCTGATTATTGAACTGAGTAATCCTAGATTAAAGCAACTGCAAGAAGAGACAAGGTGGGAGCTGGAAACAGTGATTGCAGAAAGCAAAGCAAGCCAAGCTGAGCAAAGGTCGGGACTACTTTTTCAAAAGGCACGCATGCTTGATGCCAAGCTAAACTATCAGAGTAGTAAGTTAAAGCTCGATGCCCAACGCGAGTTATTTGATAATAAAACCGGTGCGGTTTCAAAAATTGATTATGAAAAAACTAAGTTAGAAACCCAACAGTTTAATCAGCGCTGGAAAATCCAAGAAGAAGTGCTGGTTAGCATGACCGAGAATATTGTTGTTCAAGACAATGCTCATAACTCACGTATCAAAAAAATGCGTAAAACACTTGAGCGAGCTGAACAACAAGTTGAAAACTTGATGATTTATGCCAGTCTAGATAGCGTTGTTCAAGATGTCTCTGTTGAACCAGGGCAGCGCGTAAATATGGGCAGCAATTTAGCTAAACTTGCGCAACAAGACTCACTTATTGCCGAGTTACAAGTTGCAGAACTATTAATTGGCGAAGTCAGTATCGGCCAGCAGGTAACTATTGATACCCGTAATAATACTATCAGTGGCATTGTTGCTCGCGTAGACCCTGCGGTAGTTAATGGCAATGTACAAGTAGATGTAACCTTCACACAAGCATTACCCAGTGATGCAAGACCCGATTTGAGTGTTGATGGTGAAATTATGATCACTGATATTGCCGATACCTTGTATGTGAGTCGTCCTATCTTTTCACAAAGGCAATCAAACTCAAGTATTTACAAGTTAAATCAAGATGGCAACTTAGCACAGCGTACCCAGGTTAAATTAGGTAAAGGCTCTATTAGCCAAATACAAGTCATTGAAGGTTTAACTGTGGGAGACAGAATTATCATTTCAGATGCAAGTAGCTGGCAAAAATATGAAACAGTGAGAATTAACTAAGTAGTAACTAAAAAATAATTAAATAAAGCAAATATAACAATACAGAACACTATAAAATAATTGAACATCAGAAGGATAAAACAATGAGCAATACATTAATAAAACTAGAAAATATTAAGAAAGTTTTTTATACCGATGAAGTTGAAACCCATGCACTAGCAGATATTACCCTGACAATTAACAAGGGAGAATATGTCTCTATATCAGGGCCATCTGGTTGCGGTAAATCAACGTTACTGTCTTTATTAGGGCTTTTGGATGCAAGCTCTGAAGGCCTGTACCATTTGGCTGAACATGATGTTTCTAATATATCTAAAAAAGAGCGCGCTAGAATTCGTAATATGGAAATAGGTTTTATCTTTCAGTCTTTTAATCTGATCAGCGACCTTGATGTTGAAGAGAATATCGAATTGCCATTAACTTATCGTAAGGATCTTAACAAAGCACAAAGACAAAAAATGGTAGCAAACGCTTTAGAAAAGGTGAACATGTCACATCGATCTAAACATTATCCTTCGCAGCTTTCTGGTGGACAACAGCAGCGTATTGCCGTGGCTCGTGCTATTGCTGGCAACCCTTCCATCATCCTAGCAGATGAACCAACAGGGAACTTAGACTCGAAAAATGCAGAGGCTGTTATGGAGCTTTTGGATATATTACATGCAGAAGGCGCCACTATTTGTATGGTTACTCATGATCCGCGCTCAGCAGAAAGGGCTTCGAGAAATATTGATATTTTAGATGGACAGGTGATTAGTGATAACTCATTAACCAAAGAAAATAAATCAAACACTACAGTAGCAGCGTAGGGAGAATGACTATGATATGGCAAGATTTTAAATATGCAGTCAGGTTATTATCGAAAAAGCCTGGCTTTACTGCACTTACTACTTTAGTGATGGCGACAGGCATAGGTTTGAGTGTTTATATGTTCTCGTTTTTCCACACTATTTTGTTTAAAGACTTAGACTTTCAAGATGGGGCCTCTCTAGTCATGGTCAGTGGATCTTTAAATGGCAAGGAAGATGCTTATAGAATTAACGCCTTAGACTACGCCGAAATCAAAAGTAGCGTAAAAGGTTTAAAGGAGTTCGGTGGTTATACAAACGCGAATGTTGTTGTTTCTGCAACTGAGGGAGCTATCAGGTTTCCTGCGGTAATGGCACAAGCGAATATATTTCAACTGACTAGAACAAAGCCTATTTTAGGACGAGAATTTAGGGCTGAAGATGAAATAATTGGCTCTGAAAAGGTTGTTGTTATTGGTTATGAACTGTGGCAAAGCCAGTTCAGCGGCGATAATAATGTACTCAAACAACACATGCGCATTAATGGTGAGAAACATAACGTGGTAGGTGTGATGCCTAAAGGTTTTTTGTTTCCTCGAAATGCCCAAATATGGTTGCCTTTACAAATTGATCCTAAGCATTTAGTCCGAGAAAACAGCACGACATTACGTGGTTTAGCACACTTAAAAGATGGCGTGACTATGGCTGAGGTAAATCGTGAACTTAGCCTTGTTATGAAGCGTATTGAGAATCAACACCCCCAAACAAACACCGGTATCGGTGCTCATGTCACATCAATTCCAGGGGTTGGTGGCGCTGACGGTGCTCCGGTCATTTATACTATGCATACTGTTGCTTTGTTAATTCTACTGTTAGCGTCGATAAATGTTGGTAATTTATTATTATCTCGCGCACTGGAGCGAGGCAAAGAAACGGCTATTAGAGTTGCATTAGGTGCGCCTAGATCTCGGTTAATTAGTCAGATGTTATGGGAAAGTACCATTATTTGTACGCTTGGCGGCATGATAGGCTTTTTAGTGATGGCTTGGGGATTAGAGATTACAGAGCCGATTGTTGCGACTTTCTTTGCTGATCCATTAGCATTTTGGTGGGACTTTGGTATCGATAGCTATACAGTAACGCTGTTTTTAATCATTTTGATTAGCACCATATTTGTTACCGGTTTTTTACCTGCTTGGCGAAGTACGGGTGGTGACTTTAATGCCGTATTACGTGATGGTACTCGAGGCGCACAAGGGAAAAAGGCAGGCCGTCTGAATCGTGTTCTGGTTATTAGTGAAATATTTATTTCAATGACGGTATTAATATCCTCTGCAGTTATGGTGCAATCTGCTTATGAGCAAACCAATAGAGATATGGGGGCTAATACTGAAAAGACTTTAGTGGCTAGTGTTTTATTACCAGCAGCGAATTATGATACGGATGCTAAAAAGGCACATTTTTCCAAAACGTTGCAATCACGTTTAGAAAACAGTGGTGCAATTGAAGCGGTAATGTTGGCAACCTCGTTACCGGGGCACTATAGTTCAATCTCGAAAGTCATTATAGAAGGTAAAGAATATAGCAAGGATAGTAACAATAGTTATCCGAGTGCTAATGATATTGCCACTATGCCAGGCTCTTTGGCAAAGTTGGGCGTTGAATTACGTCAAGGGCGTTATTTTAATAATAGTGATGATGGTTTGACTAAAGCGACCGCTTTGGTTTCCGAAGGCTTTGCCAAGCGTCATTATCCTGAGCAGGGTGCTTTGGGGCAGAGGTTTCGTTTAGCTAAGACAGCGCAAGACAATATTGAATGGGTGACTATTGTCGGTGTAGTTGAGCATACTATTCAAGGTAACAGAGACGGTGATGCAGCCGATATGCCTTCGTTTTATAGACCTTTAACTCAAGCACCACGAAATCAACTGACTATTGCCATGCAATTAAGTTCAAATGGAGGTCTTGCTGTGAAGCATTTGCGTAAGGTTTTACAGGGTATTGATAGTGAACTAGCTTCATATCGCATTGAAACTTATCAAGCAAGTAACGATAGAATTACAGCGCCGGTAGTTTTTATTAGTAGCTTAACGGCAATCTTTGCCCTTGCCGGTGTGGTACTAGCAGCAAGTGGTATTTATGGTGTTATGGCAAATACCATAAGCCAACGTACGCAGGAAATAGGTATTAAACGTGCGTTAGGTGCTGATGAAGAAAGAATTACTCGAGAATTTGTCTTCGCGGGTGTGAAATTATTACTTTGGGGTGGTATACCCGGTATTTTAGCCGGTGGTTTTATGGGCTTTGCTATCGCGCAAATGTTTGGTACTTCATATTCGTCATTAGTCTTAATGGTCATTATTATGGTGAGTATAGTGGTTGCTACTGTGCTGGTAGCGACTTACTTACCAACAAAAAATGCGTTAAGGTTAGAGCCAAGCCAAGCATTACATTATGAATAACAAGAAAAAATAAAGAAGAGATAAGTTAGAGCAGGAAATAGTTAATATTTTCTGCTTTTCTGCTTTTCTGCTTTTCTGCTTTTTAATGGCTTATGGTAATTAACCGGAATTAGGGTAAATAATTAAACGTAATGAAACAAAATATTCTATTAGTTGATGACGACCTTGACATACTATCAGCCTTAAAGATTTTATTGGTACCAGAAGGGTATAGTGTCAACCTGTGTCAAACACCAAGCTCAGCTTTAGCCGCCATTAAAAAAACGCAATTTGATTTGGTATTAATGGACCTAAATTACTCTCTTGATACCACATCAGGAGATGAGGGACTTACACTCATTGCGGACATTAGAAAGCTCGATGAAGACTTACCTATAGTGGTCATGACCGGCTGGGCAACAGTTGAGGTAGCCGTTAGTACTATGCAAAATGGTGCCAATGACTTTGTTCAAAAGCCGTGGGATGTTGATCGCTTAATTAATATTATCTGTAATCAAATAAAATTAGCGCAAAGTGAAAAAAATAGCCAAAAACTCAGCCAACAAAACCAGCTGCTACAGCAACATTTAGATAGCGAGTTTGAGGGAGATATTATTAGTCAATCGCCAGTAATGCAAAAAACGATGGCAACGATTGAGCAAGTGGCTAAAAGTAATGCCAGTGTATTACTTACCGGTGAAAATGGCACCGGGAAAAGTATGTTTGCCCGTTATATCCATCAAAAGTCTACACGCCACTTAGCGACTCAAATCTCGGTGAATATGGGCGCGGTAACCGAAACCTTATTTGAGAGTGAAATGTTTGGTCATGTAAAAGGTGCCTTTACTGATGCAAAATCTACACGGATTGGCCGGTTTGAACTAGCCGATGGTGGCAGTTTATTTTTAGACGAAATTGCCAATACGCCTTATTCCCAGCAGGGTAAATTATTGCGAGTATTAGAAGAGCAACAATTTGAAAAAGTGGGTGCCAGTAAAACTCAATCGGTAGATGTCAGGGTAATTTGTGCCACAAATGCTGATTTGAATGAAGCCGTGGCTACTGGTAAATTTCGTAAAGATTTATTATACCGCGTCAATACTTTTACTATTGAAGTCCCCCCCTTAAGAGCTAGAAAAGAAGACATTATCTTGCTGGCAGATGCTTTTTTATCACAATCGGCTACTAAGCATGGACAACTAAAATTGACGTTAGATGAACCCGCAAAAAAAGCCTTAGAGGCCTATAGCTGGCCCGGCAATATCAGGGAGCTTAATCATGTGATGGAACGCGCTCAAATATTGTCTCATGGCGATGTGATTGGTGCAGCTGATCTTGGTTTACCTATGAATCTTACGGGCATAGCACAAGCTGACGTTATGCAGGTAAACCCAAATGAAACCGAGCTATTAAGTTTGGCCGATTTAGAATTAAACTTAATAGATCAGCGTTTATCGCATTTTGATGGCAATGTGTTAAAAGCAGCAAAATCATTAGGGCTTAGTCGCAGTGCTTTATATAGGCGCTTGGATAAAACATAAGCATAAAACATAAAAGATTAAACATAAGATAATCGACAATATAATTAACGAGTTCATCAGTCCTGTTAATCAACAGAAGTATAAATAAATGGCTCTGTTGTAGAACACTGTTGTCTATAATGTAACACACTGATTTAAAGGAAGGGTTGCTGATGTGATAAGAGCAAGCTTCACAAGCATGGATGCTTGTGTTGAACCCCATGGATGGGATTATGTTCAGGACGAACGGTATATCGCGGTGACAGGATGTCAAAGAGCGTGTATGCGTCTCGATCGTTTACTCAACAACACCAAACTACAATAGAGCCAAATACATGATGTTGAATGAAAAGCCAAATCAAGATAAGTTTCCAAAAGTAGAGCTCAATGAAAGAAGGACATCATTTGAAGGACAGCTAACTAAGTTGTCCTTACTTGCTGCTCTACCTCCATATCTATTGCTTATATGGGTCATGTTTTATGCCAACATCTCAATATACTTAGTGCTATTAGTGACGTTAGTTGGCGGTTTAATTATTGTATTTTGCCATAGTAAAATTCATGAAAAATCCGCGTATCAGTTTCGTAGTTTAAGTAATCTGCTTGATGCCATGGTACAAGGTGACTACAGTCTTAGGGCACGAACCAGTGAAGGGGATAAGGCACTTAATGAACTTGTCGGCGCTATTAATAGTCTGGCTTTGCGACTAAATAAACAGCGAATAGAGTCTATTGAAAATCAACTCTTGCTACAAACCGTGATCAAACATATTGATGTGGCTATTATTGCTTTCAATGAAAGTAATGAATTGGTGCTGTGTAATCCGGCAGCACGTAAGTTATTGCAGCTAACAGGCAATGATAATGATAACGTTTTTACCGACACTGATAACCAGTTAGCGCAAGTTGATGTGATAAATAATGGCCAAAGCCAAGTGATGACATTAACGTTCTCTGAACAGCAGGGTAAATATAATGTGCATAAAGAGGCCTATAGAAAGGATGGCAAGCAGCAGGAACTGCTATTTATTACCGATGTGAGTACTATGTTACGTAGTGAAGAGCGTAAAGCCTGGCAATCGCTAGTTCGAGTGATCAGTCATGAAATTAATAATTCATTGTCACCCATTGCTTCAATAAGTCAGAGCTTACAACGCTTATTGATCAAACAATCGAATATTGAAGAACATACCGACTTCCTCATTGAGGGCTTAACAGTTATTGCTCAACGAACAAAGAGCCTGGGCGGTTTTGTTAATAGTTATAAACAAATAGCCAGTTTACCTGAGCCGGTAAAGCAGTTAACTTCGATTGCCAGCCTAGTGAATAAAGTGACTAAGCTGTATCCCGAAGATACTGTTGAAATGGTAACCCTTGATGATGTTAGCTTATCTGTCGATGCTGTTCAGCTGGAACAAGTACTGATTAATTTAGTTAAAAATGCCGTTGAAGCTATCAATAATACTGGTGTTTCGGGCAAAGTTTCAATTAGCTGGCAAGGGGTTGGCAAAAACTTCAAACTGGTTATCGTTGATGATGGTACCGGGGTTAGCAACCCCGATAATTTATTTGTACCTTTTTACACAACCAAAGCTAAAGGATCGGGTATAGGTCTAGTATTGTGTCGGCAGATCATAGAAGCTCATGGCGGAAAACTATCCTTAGCTAACCGCAGTGATGCAAAAGGCTGTATTGCTGTTATTGAGTTACTCATATAAGTTTACTGAACTTTCTTATAACTATCTGTTATTCAGGCTTTTCTATATCGAAGGTGTCAGCTTAACATCACTTAGTATGATGTTTATGTGGTCGGCTTTTCCACGCTTTAATGGTTTGGTAACGCCACAAGGTCTGAATACCCAAGTAACCTAGAATTGAAAACGTCACAGCAAGTACACCACAACCAACTAAAAATGCCGGTCCTATGGTTGATAAACTATCTAATACCCATTGCCAACTGGCATGAAAGTCAAAGTCCTGCTCTGGAACAGCAAGCACTAAGGTACCGACAAAATAGCAGCCATAAAAAATAAAGGGCATGGTTAGCGGATTTGTCAGCCATACTAAAGCAATAGATAAGGGTAAGTTAGCATGAAAAAGAATAGCTGCGCCAGCGGCTAAAACCATTTGAAAAGGCACGGGGATGAAAGCAAAAAATAAACCGACCGCAAAGGCTTTTGCTACTGAATGTCGGTTTAAATGCCACAGGTTGGCGTTATGCAATAAGTCACCAAAAACGGTGAGGTATTTATTTTCTTTTATTGTTTGATGATCAGGCATCATACGTTTAATGATTTTTTTGGGCATATACTCTTACAGATCCCTTGACTAAAAGTTAGTGTGGAAAATATTTTTATTATGTATAACAATTTATAATGTCAGTTTGGCATTATCACTAGGAATTAACGACAAAACATAAAGGATTTTAATCGCTATGGATTGGTGGTTACTGACATTTTTTCTTGGTGCTATATTGTCCCTATTTTTGCCCGAAGTACCAGCAATTTCTCAGCTATTTTTACTTCTTTGTCTAGCTATAGGCTTTTATTGTTATAAAAACTCACGCTCTAGTTCGGGATTATGGATTGGGGCCTTGTGGATCTTAAGTCAAGCTTACCTCTATCATAGCCAGTTACCCAACACCTTTATCGATTTAATGCAAAACAAGCAAGTATTTGTTGTCGAAGGTGAAGTACTTAGCATACAAGTTAAACCCCAGAGTCATTTAGATGAAAATATATCAGAAAATAGCGATTTAAAAAAAGCAGCTTTAACAAAACGATTTAACTTTCTTGTTAATAAGGCCAACCGTAAAAAACTTGATAGTCCCTTCATCATTCGATTAAGTTGGCAAAAATCGACTATTGATATTGCTCAAGGCCAACAACTTTTACTTAATGTTAAACTCAAGCCTGCTCATGGTTTAGCCAATATAGGTACTTTTAACTACTTAAGTTGGCTTAAGGCGCATAACATTGTTGCTACCGGTTATGTGGTTAATCCAAAAAAGAAGGAAGACTCATCTCAAAAACTGATGGCATCTACAGACTTAGCCTCTTCAAAGAACTTGAAATCTCACCATGAAAATAAATTATTAATAGAAAATCATACCCTTAGACAAACATTATTTGAGCAATATCAAGGTTTAACACCCTCCCATGAGTTAACACCTATTTTATTGGCGTTAGCTTTTGGTGAGCGTAGTTTACTGAGTCCTGAGCTGTGGCAGGTATTACAGGCTACGGGCACTAGCCACCTTATCGCTATTTCTGGATTACATATTGGATTGCTTGCCGGTAGTACATTTTTTATAGTGATGTTTATTACTCAATATCTTCCTTTACAAAGTGACCGTTGGCAACAGTTTAACATTCGTTATATTGCTATTGTGGTAAGTCTCTTGATGGCGACATTATATGCCTATTTAGCCGGTTTTTCTCTACCAACACAGCGCGCTTTGGTTATGCTAAATCTGTACTGGCTGAGTCGTGTCGTTGGCATCAAATTATCAGCAAAACGTTTATTATTAATCACGCTTTTTGTTTTGTTAATGATCAGTCCCTTCAGCCTATTAACGGCTAGCTTTTGGCTGTCTTTTTATGCGGTCGCTATTATTTTTATCACATTATGGCGATTTAGAGACTGGTTATATAAGGGCTCCTCAGCTTGGCGCTTTCTTAAAGGGCTATTTATTATTCAAATATCGCTGACATTAATGTTAATGCCAATTACTGCCTTATTTTTCCAGCAAATATCCTTGGTGAGCTTATTAGCCAATATCATTGCAGTGCCTTGGATGAGCATATTTAGTATACCTACCGCACTGATATCGGTTTTGTTTATGCCGTTAAGTGAGCCTTTGGCGCAGTGGTTTATGATGCTTTCGTTGCAATCATTAACTTGGCTCTGGTATTACCTTGATATGCTTAGTGATCAATCTTATGCCATTATCTCGCTCTCTTTTACTCAACAATTGCTTATTTTGGTCATGGGCATTGCCGCTTTTGTTATTTTTTATCTTTTAGGGGGGATCAGGCTCAAAAATGTAAAGCAATGTGGCTTTGTTTTACTTAGCTTAATATTAGTGATGAGCTTGTCGAGCAAGTCAGTTCAACAACTGATTTTTAGCGATACTGCTTTTGGGTCTGTTGTGGATAGCAAGAGTGATAATAAAGTTGAAGAGCAAATAAAAGCTGACTTTACCCCATGGAAAATTAGCTTTTTTGATGTAGGGCAGGGACTATCGGTATTAATAAAACGTAATCAGCATGCCATTTTATATGATACTGGGGCGGCATATCCGAGTGGCTTTGTACTAAGTGAAGCTGTGATACTACCATTCTTGCAATATACTGGCATTGAAAGGCTCGATAAAGTGATATTGAGTCACAGCGACAATGATCATGCTGGCGGAATAAATAGCTTGATAGATAATATAACGATTAATGAAATACTCACTAATGATAAAAATCTAGCTAAGTTAAATAGGTTAATTTCAGCTACAACGACCATTACGCCTATTAAAATACCCATAACAGCTTGCAATCCTAGTCAGAGCTTTGCTTGGCATGACTTAAACTTTAAGATTTTGTGGCCTCTAGCTATCGAGAATCCGGATGTAACACCGAATAGAAATAAGCAAAAAAATGATGATTCATGTGTCATTTTAATTAGTGACCAGCAGGGCAATAAGTTACTTTTGACTGGGGATATTTCTTCAAAAGTGGAACGAAAATTATTAGCAATCTATCCGCATCTAGGTACTGATATTTTACAAGTACCTCACCACGGCTCTAAAACGTCATCCAGTCAGGTATTTCTTAGCCAAGTATCGCCAGAGGTAGCAATAGTAAGTGCTGGTTATATAAATCGTTGGTATATGCCTGTAGCTGTGGTTAAACAGCGCTACCATGACAGTAGCATTAACTTATTAAATAGTGCTGAGCTGGGACAAATAATTATAACCCTTGATGAAAAGGGCATAAGCACACAAAGTTATGTGGAAGACTTAAGGCCTTTTTGGTTTAGTCATTAGGTTTTGTAGGCAAATAAGCTTATATCTTGCTTTGAGCTAGTGGCTTTGAATAGTTTTTTTAGCTTGTGACTAAGTTTGTTATTGTTCTGGTTATAGTTTTTGTTGGCTGTATGGTTAATTCACGTTAAAATACTATTTCGCCAAAGTAAGCATCATTAATGTCTTATCAATTTTTTCTTTAGCCAATTTTAATATTCGAGTCAACCTAACTAATGGCATCATCTTCACCTAATAGCGCCTTACCACTTTCTCAAAAATCTAACGATGCAACCGCTTGGCAAAACTTTAAGCGTCTTGTTAGTTACGCTAAACCCTATAAATTGGGTTTTATCGCGGCTATTATTGGCATGCTGGGTTATGCCTCAATCGATGTTTATTTTTTATCGAAATTACAGCCCTTGATCGATGAAGGTCTTGCCGGTGAAAATAAGAACTTTATGAAGTGGGCACCCATCTTTATTGTCTGCGCTTTTATTGTTCGCGGAATTGCTCATTTTATTGCTAATTATTGCCTGGCTTGGGTGGGTAATAATGTTGTTGCTGATTTAAGGCAAAAGTTATTTGAGCATATCATGGCAATGCCGGTGGCCTTTCATGACAAACAATCAACGGGCGCACTGATATCTAAAATCACTTTTGATACCGAGCAAGTATTAAACTCAGTCAGTAAGTCAATTTTAACAATTGTTCAACAAAGTGCCTTTGTCATTGGTTTATTGGGCTTAATGTTTTATATGAGCTGGCAATTATCGTTAATATTCTTACTTATTACCCCTGTTATTGCGGTAATTGTTAGTGTGGTCTCTAAGCGCTTTAGAAAAGTCAGTAAAAATATTCAAGGTGCAATGGGCGAAGTCACCACAGCGGCAGAGCAAACCTTTAATGGTCACAAAGTAGTCTTAACCTTTGGTGGTCAACAACGAGAGTTTGACCGTTTTGGCAAAATTAATAAACATAACCGTCAACAGCGCATGAAAATGATGGCAACAAAATCAGCCAGTGTGCCCATTATTCAAGTGATTGCTTCGTTTGCCTTAGCCTTTGTTTTTTACGCTATTACCTCTGATACATTAGGTGAAAGCATAACTCCAGGTACCTTTACTAGTGTTATCGCTTATATGACCATGTTGCTAAGACCTTTAAAAATGTTAACGAATGTTAATGCTGAATTTCAGCAAGGCATGGCAGCTTGCGTCAGCATATTTTCGATACTCGATCATGAGAAAGAAAAAGATTCAGGCACTAAAACACTTGAGAAAGCTTCAGGAGCGTTATCTTTTAACAAGGTCGATTTTGCATATGAACAAACTGACGATAACGGTCAGCAAGGTAAACTTGCTTTAAGTGATCTTACTTTTGATCTAGCACCCGGTGAAACCCTGGCTTTAGTAGGTCGCTCAGGCAGTGGTAAATCAACGGCAAGCTCATTATTATTGCGGTTTTATGATGCCACTGCTGGTGAGATATTAATTGATGATACTAATATTGAACAATTTAAATTGAAAGATTTACGTAAACAATTTTCGTATGTTTCTCAACAGGTTATTTTGTTTAATGATACCTTGGCCAATAATATTGCTTATGGAAAACCTGATGCTACAAAAGCTGAAATAATTGCCGCAGCCAAAAGTGCTCATGTAATGGAATTTGCTCAACAAATGGAGTATGGTCTTGAAACCAATATAGGTGAAAATGGTGCCTTACTTTCGGGAGGTCAGCGCCAACGTGTGGCTATTGCCCGTGCACTTTTGTGTGATACACCTTTTTTAATTTTAGATGAAGCGACTAGTGCTTTAGATACAGAATCGGAACGCCATATCCAAGATGCACTGCAAACATTACAACAAAACCGGACCTCAATCGTTATTGCTCATCGATTATCTACTATCGAAAACGCCGATAAAATAATTGTGATGGATCAAGGTCAGATTATTGAACAAGGTGATCATCAAAGCCTGCTTGCTAAAAAAGGCGCTTATGCACAATTGCATAACTTCCAGTTTGATTCTTAGTAAAAGAGTGAAGCACAGTGCAATGACTATTAGGCCAGGAGATAAACACTAATCATGCGACTTATTGAAAAGGTTTGGTTTAATAATCATGGTGCCAAGTGGTTGTTAGTGCCTTTATTATTACCTTTGTCGGCTCTTTTTTGGCTACTTAGTACACTCAGGCGTCTCAGCTTTAAACTGGGATTCTCAAAGTCACACCAGCTAACTAAACCAGTTATTGTTGTGGGTAATATTGGTGTTGGTGGCAACGGTAAAACGCCTATGGTTATTCACCTCGTTGAGCTAAGCCGCTCATTAGGCTTAACCCCTGGGGTAATATCCCGTGGTTATGGCGGCCAAGCTCCACATTATCCTTATTTAGTAGATGACAATTCTACACCTTTAGAAGCCGGTGATGAGCCGGTACTTATTCAACAGCGTTGTCAGGTAGCTGTTGCTGTTGGTAGTGATCGCATAGCGAGTGCTGAGCTGCTTATCGCAAAAGGCTGCGATATTATTATTAGTGATGATGGTTTGCAGCACTATCGTTTAGAACGCGCAGTTGAGCTCATTATTGTTGATGGAAAACGTTTATTTGGTAATGGCTTATTACTGCCAGCAGGACCTTTACGAGAAGGACAATGGCGCTTAGATAAAAGTGATTTAGTTATTTATAATGGTGGCGTTGCAGCAAGCAATAACAACAGCTTTGAAGCTATCGCTATGACACTAAAAGCAAAAGAGCTTTGTAATTTACAAACAGGTGAATACATTAATTTGAGTGATTTTATTAACTCTCACCTTTGCGTAAATGCTATTGCGGGTATTGGTGCACCACAACGATTTTTTGATACCTTAGAAAACAATAGCTTTGTCATAGAAAAACAACAAAGTTTTGTTGATCATCACAGTTTTACGCTTGCTGATTTTACCGAGTTTGATGATAATATACCCTTACTAATGACAGAAAAGGATGCGGTAAAATGCCGTGACTTTTGTAAAGATAATTGGTGGTACTTACCTGTAGATGCGACGTTTACTCACGCAGAGCAGCAAGTATTACGAGATAAAATTAAAGCCGCAATTTAATGTGGCGTTCATAAATAAGAAAGAGAAATAACAATGGCTTTTGATACAAAATTAATGGAAATCCTTGCCTGTCCAGTATGTAAAGGTAAGTTAGATTACGATAAAGCAGCACAAGAGCTTATTTGTAACTTTGATCGCTTAGCCTATAGCATCGAAAAAGATATTCCTGTGCTACTTGAAGGCGAAGCGCGTGAAATTAAATCTAGTCAGTCAGCAGAGTAGGGCGAATAACTATGTCTGTTAGCAATAGCGGTGAAAGTGGTAACCGTGAAAACAATGGCGCTGATTTTATTGTGGTGATCCCTGCTAGATATCAATCTTCACGCCTACCAGGAAAAGTATTGGCCGATATTCACGGCAAGCCTATGATCCAATGGGTGGTTGAAAAAGCTAAGTTAAGTGGCGCGAGTAAAGTTATTGTTGCTACTGATAATGATGAGGTAGCTGCAGTTGTTACCGCCTTTGGTGGCGAAGTATGTAAAACCCGCGCCGATCATCAATCGGGTACTGAGCGCCTTGCTGAAGTGATGGAAATCTATCAGTTTAGTGATGATGAAATTATTGTTAATGTTCAGGGTGATGAACCCTTTATTCCGCCTGAGAATATAGCGCAAGTGGCAAGTAACTTGGCCAATCAGCAAAGTAATCATCAAGTAGCACGTATGTCCACCTTAGCTATTAATATAAACTCGGTTGAAGAAGCTTTTAATCCTAATGCGGTGAAAGTACTACTCGATAAAGATGGTTATGCGCTGTATTTTTCTCGGGCGACAATTCCTTATGACAGAGAGCGATTTTTAACGGCTAAGGCGAGTACCGAAGAAAATATTAAAGCTATAGGTGATTTTTACTTAAGGCATGTTGGTATTTACGCTTACCGTGCTGGTTTTATTAAAGATTATGTTAATTGGCCAACCAGTGAATTAGAGCAAGTTGAAGCGTTAGAGCAGCTTAGAGTCTTGTATCAAGGTGAAAAGATACATGTGGCAGTAGCGAATAGCCATGTGCCAGTTGAAGGGGTTGATACGCCTGAAGACTTGGAAAAAGCTAGGGCGTACGCTGCTAGTTTACCTTAATACTTTAAAAGTAAGCACCAGCGATAAGAGACTTCAAGTTCCATACTTTCATTGCCGAAGTCTCTGTTGGGAATCTATTACTGATTACTGTTCCAATACCGGATCTTCGATTAGACACTTCGAAGATGACAATTTTTGTGTTTTGGTTATGTCTCTCGCTAAGGCTTATTGTTTAGGTAATTCATTACGCGTGTTTTGTAAAAAATTAGCACTAAATTCCACTAAGCTATGCACTGAACTAGGCAGTTGCTCTATATCAATCGCATCAATTAAGTTTTTCACTTCTAAACCTAACTCGGTATCACCTTCAATTTTCAAGCGACGTTGAAAGAACAGCGTGTCGGGATCTTGTTTACGACCGGCAATTAAAATTAAATCATCACCATTTGCACTAAAGCAAACATCTTCAGCAATTTTTTCACCAGCTGCAGCCATGATTAGTTGGTCTTGATCAAAGCTTAACCACCAGTCTAACTCTAAGTCGATAATCGATATTTTTAGCCACTTACCTTGTAGAAATTCAAAATCACCATCTTCTATCGCTTCATTAAAAATAGTATGCAGGGCGGGAATGAGCAGTGACTTTTGCGCACTAAACGGCACAAAGCGTAAACTTGGACGTAAAATTTTTGGCATTACTTTTATTAAGTTTGCCTTAACTTTTATCGGCAGTCTTTGCTCAAGTTTTGGTAATGATGCGGTAATGCTGTTTGCCAGAGGTAATGCTGCAGATAAATTGAACACCTTGTGTCTCTATGGTTATTTCTATAATGGAAGGCATTCTAGCAAGGCTCATCATTTAATTAATATTGCAGATCAAGTTTTCTTTAATACACATCAATAAATGCTATCGATTAACAACATACACTGCTGAAAAAATTTGTTTCTAACAAAAATGTTTTATTAAGAATAATTATTAGGAGTGGTTGTGGAGTTACTTTGTCCTGCTGGAAATCTACCAGCATTAAAAACAGCAATCGATAATGGCGCAGATGCGGTATACATAGGTATGAAAGACGATACCAATGCTCGGCATTTTGCTGGTCTTAACTTTAATGATGGCAAGTTAGCCAAAGCGTCTGATTATGTACATGAACGTGGCAAAAAATTACATGTCGCTATTAATACCTTTGCACATGCCGGTGGCGAAGAGCGCTGGCAAAAAGCGGTTGATAATGCCGTTGCTATCGGTACTGACGCACTTATTATTGCCGATTTAGGCGTGCTTGATTATGCCGCAACTAAGTATCCCGATGTTGAGCGACATGTATCAGTTCAAGCCTCTACAACTAATTTAGAAGCGATCAAGTTTTTTCAAAATAACTTTGATGTTAGCCGTGTAGTATTACCGCGCGTATTATCGGTTCAACAAGTAAGACAACTTGCCAAAAGCAGCCCTGTACCTTTAGAAGTTTTTGCTTTTGGTAGTTTGTGTATCATGGCTGAAGGTCGCTGTTATTTATCTTCCTACATGACAGGTGAATCACCCAATACCGTAGGTGCTTGTTCACCAGCAAAGTATGTACGCTGGCAAGAAACAGATAAAGGCTTAGAATCACGTTTAAATGATGTGCTTATCGACCGTTATCAACCCGATGAAAATGCCGGCTACCCAACGCTTTGTAAAGGTCGCTTTGAAGTAGACAATAACGTTTACCATGCCCTTGAAGAGCCAACCAGTTTAAACACCTTAGAGCTTATCCCTGAACTTGTGAAAATGGGTATCGTCTCGGTGAAAATTGAAGGTCGTCAACGTAGTCCTGCGTATGTTGAGCAAGTGGCAAAAACGTGGCGCATGGCCTTAGACCGATACCAACACAACCCTGAAAACTTTGCTGTTGAAGGAGAGTGGATGAATACTCTGGCCAATTTATCTGAAGGCTCACAGACCACATTAGGTGCTTATCACCGCAAATGGCAATAATTGACAATTACCTTGTCGCTGTATGGCGCTATTTCTTCGTCAGAAATACTCGTTGACGGGCGTCAACTCCGTGTTACTTCCTTGAAATAACACCATACAGCTTAAAGCTAATCTGCAATTAACATAATGACAGATCTTAGAATTAGGAAATATTATGAAATTTTCTTTAGGGCCAAGTATGTTTTTCTGGCCAAAACAAGAAGTGACCGACTTCTACCAAGAAGCCAAAACATCTAGCGCTGATATCATCTATTTGGGTGAAACGGTTTGCTCAAAAAGACGTGAACTTAGAGCAAAAGACTGGCTTGGTTTAGCACAAGACGTTGCCCAAGATACTAACAAACAAGTCGTTGTCTCGACCATGACCTTATTAGAGTCGCCCGCTGAGATTCAAGTATTAAAGCGTTTATGTGATAACGGTGAGTTTTTAGTTGAAGCCAATGATTTAAGTGCTGTGCAAATAATGCATGACTTGAAAATGCCATTTGTTGCCGGTCCCGCGATCAATTGTTACAACCTATCAACGCTGAAGGTACTAATTAAACAAGGCATGACCCGTTGGTTAATGCCTGTTGAGTTAAGTGGAGACTGGCTTAAAACCATATTAGAGCAAGCGACTGATGCAGGTATTCGAGACCAGTTTGAGTGTGAGGTGTTTTCTTGGGGCTATTTACCGCTGGCCTACTCAGCACGTTGCTTTACTGCGCGCTCTGAAGATAAAGCAAAAGATGATTGTGAATATTGCTGTATTAAGTATCCACAAGGTCGCCGCATGAATAGTCGTGAAGGCGAACGAGTTTTTGTGCTTAATGGTATTCAAACTATGTCCGGTTACCAGTATAATCTTATTAATGAAATGCCAGCCCTCGATGCTATGGGGGTTGATATTGCCCGTATTAGTGCTGATAGCACTGAAGCCTTTACTCAGCTTGATAACTTTAGAGCACAATTAGTTCAACCAACTAACAAAGTGCTTGATGGTGTTGTTGAATGTAATGGTTTTTGGCATAAAATTGCCGGCATGTCTGTGGCTTAAACGAAATAAAGCTTAGCCATACCCGTTACCAATCAAAGTGCACTCTGAAACCAGCATCTTGAATGGCAACGGGTATAAATAGCTAATTAAAGTAATAACTAATAACGAGAACACTATGTATACCTTAAATTTGAACCAAATGACTCAGCAAGAATTCCTCGATGAATATTGGCAAAAAAAACCCGTAGTTATTCGCCAGGGATTTAAAGACTTTGTTGACCCTATTGCTCCAGATGAATTAGCAGGCCTTGCGATGGAAGAGCAAATAGAGTCTCGTTTGGTTCATAAAAAAGACGGACAATGGCAAGCGGCTTTTGGCCCTTTTGAAAGCTATGAACACTTAGGAACTCAAGATTGGTCTTTAGTGGTGCAAGCATTAGATAACTTCTCTGAAGAAGCAGCAGAAATTATTGAACCATTTCGCTTTATTCCTCACTGGCGCTTAGACGATATAATGGCAAGTTTTGCTATGCCAGGGGGCAGTGTTGGTCCCCATATCGATAACTATGATACCTTTATTTGCCAAGGATCAGGTAAACGTCACTGGCGAGTAGGAAATAACGGTGAGCATGTCGAATTTGCCGCTCACGAAGCGTTATTACATGTAGAAGCATTTGAATCTATCATCGACGTTGAGCTTGAGACTGGAGATATCTTGTATATACCACCTGGGTTCCCCCATGAAGGCATCTCGCTTGATACCTCAATGAGCTTTTCAGTCGGGTTTCGCGGAAACTCAGCGGTAAGTGTACTCAGTGCTTTTGCTGATCATTTAATTGATAATGAAAAAGGTAGTCAGTTATTAACCGATCCAGACAGACAGGTAGTTAGTCACAGTGGTGAAGTAAGTAACAATGATTATGCGAGTATTAAATCGCAAGTTCAAAACCTATTGGATGATGATGCGAGTTTTAAAGCATTTACCGGTCAGTTTTTAACGGCAGCAAAACATGACCTTGATACCTTGTTACCTGACGAACCCTTTGAAATGGAAGAGGTGAGTAACTTACTTAATAGTCATGCGATTAAACGTTTAGGTGGTCTACGTGCTTTTTATTTTGAAGACACTATTGAACAAGGTTTATGTTATATCAATGGTACTGAGTTACAGTTTTCAAGTGATATTGCCAATGGCGTAAAATTACTTTGTGACAACGTAATGCTAACGCCAAATGCAATGAGCGAATGGAGCCATAATGCTGCTTTTGTAGAATTAGCGACTGAATTATTAAATCAAGGTTATTGGTATTTAGCTGAAGCTGAATAGATAGTTATCGCTATATCGTACAGCTAAGTCATATTAAAATCCTACTTAAGACGTAGGATTTTTTTGGCTTGAGCTTATAGGAACTCGGCGTTAATTTTGACGGAATTGATAGGTATTTAACAATAAAAGCTATTGCTTGTTACTGCTGAATGCGGATAATGTCGCAGTATTTTCCCTATAGTCAGTTAGAGTTGCCGATATGCGCCTAGATAAATTTATTTGTAAAAGTACTGAGCTCACCAGAACGGAAGCTAAAAAAATGCTTAAAAGTGGTGAAGTTCGAGTTAATGGTGAAGTGGCTAAAAATGCAGCCATGCAAGTTCATGAAAACAACTCGATTACCATTGATGGCCAGGAATTAACTGCGCGTGGCTCACGCTATTATATCTTGCATAAAGTTGTTGATAGCATTTGTTCAAATGTGGATGAAGTATATCCCTCAGTATTGAATTTTATTGAGGTTGATAAAGCCTTTGATTTACACATTGCCGGGCGATTAGATGCAGATACCACAGGTTTGGTCTTAATAACCGATGACGGTCGCTGGTCACATAATGTCATTTCACCAAAAAAACAATGTCAAAAAACATACAGGGTATGGTTACGTAGCGAAATTGACGATGATAAATTAGCTGATTTAATCACCCGCTTTGAAAAAGGACTTCAGTTACAAGGCGAAGATTCATTGACACGCCCAGCGATATTAGCGCGAGTAGCACAAGAAAACTTGGTCGATGAAACGTCATATAGAAGTGAAGTATTACTTACTATTACCGAAGGTAAATATCATCAAGTTAAGCGCATGTTTGCGGCAGTAGGTAATAGGGTAGTCGGTTTACACCGAGAGCAGATAGGCGATATTAGGTTGGGGGATTTAGCCCCAGGTGAGTGGCGTGAATTAACCGAAGATGAGATCGCACAGTTTTCATAAGGTTAGTTATTTTACACTATTCAATGTATCTCCAGCATTTCACAAAATGCTGGAGATACATTTTTCAATTGCTAGCTGCTTAACATTTATTTTTTATTTAGTTCATTAAACTTAGCCATCTGCTCTTCAGTAGCAGGCAGCTGATGTTTTTCTTTCCACTCGCTATATGGCATGCCATATACTTGTTCGCGTGCGGTATCAATATCTACCTCGACACCTAGCTTTTCAGCTTCACTGACTGTCCATTTACTAAAACAATTACGACAAAAGCCAGCTAAGTTCATTAACTCAATATTTTGCACGTCTTTACGTGAATCCAAATGTGCTAGTAAACGACGAAATACCGCTGCTTGAATTTCAATTTCTTTATCCATTTCATTAACCTTTTACTGTGATTGTATGTCGGGTGAGACTAATGTTGAAATCAGCCTGTTATTTTTTTGCTTGAGTTACTGCTTCATCAGCGGGTTTACTTGGGTCAAAACGTCTGATTTGCACTATCATGCCGATATCAGGGTGGTCAAAGTAATGAATCTCACCTGAGATCACACGGCGATCTTGTTTAAAAGATGCCATATTGTTTTGACTAGCATTTTTACTGCTTTTGTTTAATCTTCTTTGCTGAGCAGACAGTACAGATGAGGCTTTATCTTCTTTGACAATATTTAATTCAGTATCGATAAAGAGGTAACGATTTTCTAAATATACCTTGAAAAGTCCATCAACTGACCAAGGTTGTAACGGCTTTGTGATTAATATTTTATTGTCAGAGCTATTATCAACGATTAAGTTTAGCTCTTTTGAAGTAATATCAGCGGAAAGCTGAGTAACAATGCGCTTAACTTCTTCTTCTTTGTATCTTAACTCATGAGTATTGCCACTCGAATTATCAGAAGTTTCACTTTGATTATCTAATAAGGAGAACTGTTGAAATAGCTTATCTAGCTGCTGTTGTTTTGCTTGCAAGCGTAACTGTTCAGAGATAGATAATTGGTTGAAATCATCTGCACTTTTGATCGCTAAGTTCTGAGATTCATTCAGAGTATCATTCGTTTGTTCATCAGTAGTCGCATTGTTTGTCGCATAGTTATCAGTTCTGACTAAATCCATTTGGCTAGATAGCGTTTGTGCTTGTAATCTTTGCTCTATAATAGCTTGGATTTCAAGTGAGTGTTGTTCAGCATCGCGAGCAGAAATTGCTTGTTGGTAATCTAAATTCAGATGTTCGCCAGCATATAATTTAACTGCTTTAGCATTTCTTTTAGTTTCCCCTGTTTGACGCCAACCAAGGTGTAACAATGGCGCATAATTGCGAGAGCGTCTGATGCTATTAGCAATTGATTTTAATCGTAGTGAATCTTGGCTAATTAAATAGGACTTATCACTTGCCCAAGTAATTTTACCGTTTTCATCGTCTTGCCATTGCTCCAATCCATTGACGGTATTTGTTAATTTCTCTACAGGAAAACCATCGATAGTAAACTGTTCGAGTTGCTCAGCAGTTAAATGCTGTTGGAAAAATTCAGCGGGTATCACACATAGTGGGCTTTGGCTGGTACTCGGGTATTGACTATACACGGGCAGCTCAATATCAGTATATTGGCTTTGATAGCTTGTTTTACTCAGCTCTGGCTCTGCGCTGGTATCGTCATTCTCTTTAGACGGTTCGTTAGACAGCTCATTAGAGGCAGCTAAAAGCTCAGTCTCTGGCATCTTAATTGGTGTTAATACTTCTTTATTACCTTTTACTAAAGCTAAAGCTGCAGCAGGAGTGACATCATGACTAGGCGGGTTTTCTGCTTGCAGGGGATCCGTGTCTGTATCAGAATTGTTAACCTCGTCACTTTCACTCTCTGCCTTTTCAGCCCATAAAGTGCTTGGCATAATGTTGTAAGGTAATTTCGTTGTTTCTTGCTCACAATTGGGTAATAACTGCTTTAATGCACTTATATCAGGTTGTAAATAGGGCGCTAATAAGTCCAAAGCTCGTTGCTTTTTAACGCTTAAGTCTCTAGGGGAAAATTGCTCTTCTTTATCTGTTTTTTTTGAGATTTGTTTAAAAATAATTACTTCAATTTCAAACCAACGCGCCTGTTTTTCTGCTATTGCACGACTGCTCTGAGCAGCAATAGTATGGTGACTTGTAAATAAGCATAATGAAGTTAATGCGGCGGTCATTAGAAAAGGGTATTTCATTAAAAATCCATGTATTTAAGGCAAAAATCGTTTGAACAGCCCATCTCACAAAGTAAAGTGCGGAACGGAGTCAATATTTACATGTTAGTGAGCAAAGAAAGTTATCTAATTTAGCATTTAATTAACTTTCTCTGCCCAAGTTTATCATTAACTATTTGGATAAGTCATTTAAGATATTAGCAATTAGGGTAAAGCGTTTTTGTGTATCATCGTTAGCTTTGACAAACTTCAACTTACTTGCGCCTGCCATGCTGTATACCGCAGGGTTCTTTTGAATTAAGCCAATAATTAACATTGGATCAACGCTAGTATCATTACTAAATTCAATAGAGCCACCGGTTGCACTTGCCTCTATACGAGAGATACCAATAGTTTGTGCTTTAAGACGTAACTTGGCTATTTGAACTAAATTCTTACTGGGTTGAGGCAGTAAACCGAAGCGGTCAATTAATTCTACTTGAATATCGTCTAACTCATTTTTATTTTTACAGCTAGCAATACGTTTATACAAACTTAAACGTAAACTCACATCAAAAATATAATCATCAGGTAGTAGTGCCGGAACCCGCAATTCAATTTCTGTTTGCGTTGACATCACTTGGTTCAATGAGAGCTGCTTACCTTCCTTTAGTGCTGCAACGGCTTGGTCGAGCATTTCCATATACAAACTAAAGCCTATTTGGCACATAGAGCCGCTTTGGTCTTCACCTAATAACTCACCCGCACCACGAATTTCTAAATCGTGTGTTGCTAGGGTAAAACCTGCGCCTAAATCTTCTAGCGAGGCAATAGCATCTAACCGTTTTTTAGCATCTTTTGTCATGCGCTTTTCGTGCGGCGTTAACAGGTAAGCATACGCTTGATGATGCGAGCGACCTACACGGCCGCGCAATTGATGTAATTGTGCTAAACCAAGATGGTCTGCTCTGTCCATAATAATAGTATTGGCGCTGGGTACATCGATACCTGTTTCAATAATAGTGGTACAAACGATAACGTTGAAGCGTTGATGATAAAAATCACTCATGATGCGTTCAAGCTCACGCTCACGCATTTGTCCGTGGGCAGTAACGACTCTTGCTTCAGGTACTAACTTTTGAATGTCTGCAGCCGTTTTATCAATCGTATCAACATGATTGTGTAAGTAATAGACCTGACCACCACGTAAAGTTTCACGTAAAATGGCTTCTCTGATTAATGCTTCATCGTGCTCACGTACAAAGGTTTTTACCGCTAAACGTTTGGCTGGCGGCGTGGCTATAATAGATAAGTCACGCATACCACCCATGGCCATATTTAAGGTTCTTGGAATCGGGGTGGCTGTTAACGTTAAAATATCAACGTTACTGCGTAGTAATTTGATTTTCTCTTTTTGTTTAACACCAAACCTGTGTTCTTCATCGACAACAAGCAAGCCTAGATCTTTATATTTTATGCTGTTTTGAAGTAACTTATGGGTGCCGATTAAAATATCAACTTGGCCTGACTCTACTCTGGCAATGACTTCTTTTTGCTCTTTTGCGGTTTTAAAGCGTGATAATACTTCTGTTACTACTGGCCAGTTTGCAAACCTATCTCGAAAGTTTTCATAATGTTGTTGTGCTAGTAAGGTCGTTGGAACGAGTATTGCGACTTGTTTACCATCATTTACAGCGACAAAAGCAGCACGCATAGCCACTTCCGTTTTACCAAAACCAACATCACCACATACCAGTCTGTCCATCGTTTTAGGCGATAACATATCGCTTACTACGGCATTAATCGCTTGTTTTTGATCGAAAGTTTCTTCAAAGCCAAAACTATCACTAAAAGCTTGATAATCTTGCTTATCACGTTTGAAACTATAACCATGATTACTGGCACGTTTTGCGTAGATATCGAGTAATTCAACGGCAACATCACGAACTTTTTCTGCTGCTTTTTGTTTCGCTTTACTCCAGGTATCATTACCTAGTTTGTGCAGTGGAGCATTATCACTCTCGGCTCCAGAATATCGACCAATTAAATGTAAAGAGCTTACCGGTACATAAAGTTTAGCCTCGTTAGCATAACTAAGCACAAGGAATTCGGTCACTATTCCACTATTTTCAATGGTTTGTAAGCCTAAATATCGACCAATACCATGTTCTATATGCACAACAGGTTGGCCAATGGTTAATTCTGCTAGGTTTTTAAAGAGGGCATCGGCTTGTAAATCTTGTGCTTTAGTTCGCCTGCGAGCTTGTGAAACATGATCGCCCAATAATTCGGCTTCAGTGACAAGAGCAATCGCGTTTTTGTTACTGTGACCTTTGGCTTGAAAAGCAAAACCTTGCGTCAAGCTATTAACGGTAATACCCAGGGTATCTGTTGCATTAATAAAGTCATCAATGCTATCAAATTGTGCTGGTTTTATATTGTCTCGTTCAAGTAGTTCAAGCACACTTTCACGGCGACCTTGGCTTTGTGCAATAAAAAGTACTTTGTTGGGCGTTTCTTTGCTGGCAATGTATTGATTAATTAAATCGAACGGCTGCTTTAACTTATGGTTAATGGTTAAATCGGGTAACGGCTTAACATCAAAGCATATTTCACGGCTTTTACTTTTAGCTTCATTAACCTCAGCCTTTGCCTCAGTAATAGCACCGTCTGAAACTAAACTAATATTATCAGCTGCAGGAGTTGGCTCTATCAGAGCTTCCTTTGCAATAGTGATACGATCAAAAGGTTTTAAGGCACTATAAAGCGTATCGGCGGTTAAAAATAGTTGTTCTGGTGGTAATAAAGGGCGCGTTGGATCATAACGTCTGTTCTCGTAACGATATTCAATATCTAGCCAGTATTGCGTTAACGAGTCTTTAATATCGCCACTAATAACCACTAAGGTATTATCGGTTAAATAATCACATAAGGTATTGCTTAGCGTTGCCGATTTATTTTCAGTGGTTTGATTTTTTTCAGCATTGTTATCAAAAAACAGTGGTAGATAATATTCAATACCCGGAGGCAGAATGCCATTACTGACTTTATGATAAACAGACTCTTTATGGATATTGCCCTGAAACTGTTCACGAAATTGGCTTCGGAATAAATTAATACCGGCTTCATCAATAGGAAATTCGTGCGCGGGCAGTAAGTTTATTTCATCAATTTTTTCTTTTGAACGTTGGCTTTCAGGATCAAACAGTCTGATTTCATCAATTTCATCATCAAAGAAATCTAAGCGAAAGGGTTTGCTGCTACCCATAGGGAAAAGATCTAAAATTGCGCCTCGCGCTGAAAATTCACCATGCTCTAATACTTGATCTACATTACGATAGCCACTTGCTTCAAGCGCTTGTCGCATTTGGTGTAAATCTCTTTTATCCCCAGTTTTGATTATTAAACTGTTCGCTTCAATGTATTGTTTAGGAGCCAATTTTTGTACTAGCGTGGTGACTGGCACGATAATTATCCCAGACTCCATACGTGATAGTTGGTACAAGGTAGCAAGGCGTTGAGAAATAATATCTTGGTGCGGAGAAAAATTGTCATATGGCAGTGTTTCCCAATCAGGAAACAAACAAATACTGACCTGATTTGGATTATCACTTAATAGCTCACTTTTAGCTAAACTAAGTAGTTCTTGCTCAATTTTTAATGCTTGAGGCGTATTGTGAGTAATGAGTAATATTGGTGTTGTTGCTGTTTTTGCGGCTTGGTAAAGCGCAAAACTGCTGCTGCTACCATGTAAATTATGCCAGCTTTTTTTATCGGGATTTTTGCCACGGCGCTTGGCCAATACTGGGGTTAACAGACTGCTTGCTTTGCTCATGATTTCCTTAAACTAATTACCAGGCGATAATAATTACAATAATAATGACCGCTATTCTAATTAAGCTATGGCAAAAGCGCTAGTAGATAAATGTTTTAGTTGTATTTTATTCTTGTCAATTGTTTAAGCAGTAAATTCACTGTATGATAATGCGAATCATTATCAAATGGGTGTTTCCGTGAACTTTACTTATTTCACTATACAGACAGCAGCGATTAACAGCATTCGTCAAAAAGTACGTTATGGCGAAGATGAAAATAACCCTCAAATACTTTCATTCTGGCTAATGGCAGAGCAAACATTGTTCACGGGTAGCGATATCAATACTGATGATGATGAAAGATGGCAAATGTACCAAGCTCAATTTCGGTTATTGCTTGATGTCATTTGCGATAACTTGTTGCCTGAGCATTGGCGTCAACTTTGTTTAGATAATATTTATCGCCCTTTAACCGACTTAAACCGTATCAGTCAATGTGAAACAAGTAAAAAGCGTTTACGGGGCTTATGGCTAGAATTAAATATTACTAGTCAATACTTCCACTGTTAATGGGCATGAATACTCTTATTGAAAGCAACTGTGGCAGCAGGAGTCTTTAGCGAGACTACCGACACTGTTATGGCATTTATCCAAGGATTATTTTATGAATACACGTATTGAAAAGGACAGTATGGGCGAATTGTCTGTCCCTGCGGAAGCCTTTTATGCCGCACAAACACAAAGAGCGGTTAATAATTTTCCCATCAGCGGGCAAACTATGCCTGAAGAGTTTATCCGAGCACTGCTAATGATTAAAGGGTCAGCGGCATCGGTCAACATTACCTTAGGGCTGATTTCAAAAGATCTTGGTCAGGCAATTATTGCTTCTGTACATGATTTACTTAATTCAGTTAACTTATTACAGCATTTCCCTGTTGATATTTATCAAACGGGATCGGGTACCAGTTCAAATATGAATGCTAATGAAGTCATTGCCCATTTAGCAAGTATAAAGTTAGGACAGGCAGTAAGTGCCAATGATCATGTTAACTGTGGTCAAAGTAGTAATGATGTTATTCCTAGTGCAATACATACCAGTGCTGCCATTGCGGTTGAGCGTGATTTATTACCTGCTTTAGAAGCATTAAAACAAACGATTGAGGTAAAAGCACAAGATCTTGATAGTTATGTTAAAACAGGGCGAACTCACCTAATGGATGCTATGCCTGTGCGCTTTAGTCAGAGCTTAATGAGTTGGGCTAGTCAAATAGATCAAAATATTGATTTATTGCGCGCTATCCAACCGAAACTACAATTATTGGCCCAAGGTGGTACGGCAGTGGGTACGGGCATTAATGCTCATGCTGACTTTGCTGATGAGTTTGCTCGCCAACTTAGCCTAACCACGGGACTAACATTTAAGGCGGCAGATAATTTTTTCCCTCTTATTGGCACGCAAGATACCGCTGTCGCTTTATCTGGGCAATTAAAGACTGTTGCTGTCTCTATTATGAAGATAGCTAATGACTTACGCTGGATGAACTCCGGTCCTTTAGCTGGCTTGGGTGAAATAGAGCTGGAAGCGTTACAACCTGGTTCATCAATTATGCCAGGTAAAGTTAATCCGGTTATTCCTGAAGCTGCTGCTATGGTAGCTGCACAAGTCATAGGTAATGATGCGGCGATAACCATTGGCGGTCAGTCAGGCAACTTTGAATTAAACGTTATGCTTCCTATGATCGCGTATAACTTACTTAATAGCATCAAGTTACTCAGTAATGTTAGTGGGCTGTTGGCAGATAAAGCAATTGCTAGTTTTACCGTGCGTGAAGACAATTTAAAGATTGCCTTAGCACGTAACCCCATTTTAGTGACTGCGCTTAATCCACTCATTGGTTATGCTAAAGCGGCTGAAATAGCAAAGTTAGCTTATAAAGAGAATCGTCCGATTATCGAGGTTGCTGAAGAAAATACAGAACTATCTCGCCATGAATTAATGCAGTTACTTGACCCAACTAAACTGACCTATGGGGGGCTATAACTTAACGGATATCTAGTGATAATCTCCTGTAGTTACAGGCAAATAAAAAGGGCGCTTTGGCGCTTTTTTTTATGAGGCTGCGACAGTTAACGTTAAAAATAACGGTATTGTCATAGATATTATAGCGGTAGCTTACTCGATGCCCACTAACATCGTTAAATTCATTTGGTTTAGAATGACTAAAATCAAAAAAAATCGCCTTGTTATTGGACATTGAGTACAGCTCTGAGTTGAGAAGAAATTTAATCAAATTGGTATTAGATATGTTTTATTGTACTATTTTGTTGTAGTAGCAATTATTTGAATAATAAAAATTGAACAGGCAGGGATCATCAATGTTGAACATGATAATGAATAATGCCAGCGGTTACACCATAGCTAATACCATAAAACTAAGTCTAATAACGTGTTTATGGTTAACACTGTCAGCTTGTAAAACGACTGGCGCTTTACAAGCTGAGTCAGCGAAATATCCAGAATACATTATTACCGGTGATCAATTACCTATTAGTACAATTACCACCATTGATGGTGTTGAAATGAATTTACACCGTAGTGATAAGAAAAAGGTAGTGGTGCTTTTTGCTACTTGGTGTACGGACTCAAACCGCTTAATGAAAGCGTTGAATAACTCAGCGATACTCGCAGACAAAAGCATTGATATCATCGCCATCGCCAGAGAAGAAGATGAAAATACGGTTAAAGATTGGCGAGATAAACGTGGCATTAACATTGCGCTGGCTGTGGATGAAGACCGCAGCATTTATAAAAAATTTGCAGGTGGCGGCATACCGCGAATAATCAGTGTTGATGAAGACAATATTGTCATTAAAATGAATTTAGCTGAAGGCGAAGCGCAATTAAATAAAATAGTTTGGCAGTAAGCTGCCATATCAGTCATAACGTTGGGCTACAAAGCATCGACAGGTGCTTTGGTATTGTGTTTGTTATTGATGGCGAAAGTTGTTTTTTCTGGCTTCTTCATCATTACTACATTATTTATTTGCTGGTAGCTAAAGACCATAATAAAAAGTAATGACATCATCATTATAATGGTCGGCGCTGGCGCACTATCAATAAAGAAACTCAGGTAAACGCCAGCGATTGAACACAAGACCGAAATAATGACCGCTAAACTGAGCATATGGCTGAATTTATTGGTTAATAAGAAGGCAATAGCCCCAGGCGCTATCAATAATGAAATCACCAAAATCATGCCCACAACTTTTAATGATGCAACAATAGTAAGAGATAAAATAACCAGTAAACTATAATGTAAAAATTTCACAGATAAGCCAATGACTTTCGCATGCTGGTGATCAAATATATACACCACAAGATCTCTACCTTTGACAACCATAAAGCCGATAACAGCTATTGAAATTACCGCCGATTCGACAATATTGGACCAGCTTAAACCCAGCATATCGCCAAATAAAATATGATCCAGGTGAACGCCAGACTCAATTTTACTCATCATAACTAAACCTAAAGCAAATAAACTAGAGAAAACAACGCCCATAACGGTATCTTCCTTTAATCGGGTATGCTCTTTGATGTAACCAGTGGCTAAAGCGCAAAATATTCCTGCAACAAAGGCACCTACGGCATAAGGGATTGCCATAATATATGCGATAACTACTCCAGGTAAGATGGAGTGTGAAATAGCATCACCCATTAATGACCAACCTTTAAGTACCAAAAAGCAAGACAGCAGTGCCGTCGGTATCGCTATAAGTATCACGAGGGTGAAAGCTTGTTGCATAAAGGTAAATTGAAAAGGCTCTAATAAAACGGCTATCCAAGCATTTGTTAAAAGGGGATCAAACAATGGCATTGTCAACCTCGCTTTTGCAACGGTTAATATCAATGTGTCCATTTTCATTAAGTGGCTTTAACTTATTTTTGTTAAGGCTATCATTGGCTTTTTTCTTGCTGGCGAGCAAACCATGTTTTGGAGCAAAAACAAATGCAAGAAGGAAAATGACGGCTTGTAATAACACAATAACACCACCCGTTGCGCCATCAATAAAGTAACTCAAATAAGCCCCGAAAAAGGCACTGAATGTGCCAATAGCGACACTGATCTTGATAACCATTGAAAATTTATCACTAAGTAGATATGCAGTAGCGCCAGGAGTAACTACCATAGCAATAACTAAAAAAGCGCCAACAGTTTGTAACGCCGCAACAGTTGAGGCGCTAAGTAAAGTAAAAAACACTATTTTAAGGGCAACTGTATTTATGCCAATACTTCTGGCGTGATGCTCGTCAAAAAAAACAACCATCAAATCTTTCCATTTAAATAATAATATCGCTAAAGAAATACCGCCGATTAACACAAGTTGCAGAGTATCTTGGGGAGTAATGGCTAATATATTACCGAGTACTATGGTTTGAATATTGATGGAGCTTGGCGATATAGACACCATAAATAAGCCTAAACCAAAAAAAGAAGTGAAGATCAAACCAATAATAGCGTCGACTTTTAGTTTAGATTTTTGATGAAGAAATAACATGGTGGTTGCCGCTAAACCACCGGAAAAAAATGCACCAAGTGCAAAAGGCAAACCTAACATATACGCGCCGGCAACACCGGGCACGATAGAGTGAGAGAGCGCATCACCTATTAACGACCAGCCTTTTAGCATTAAGTACACGGATAAAAAGGCGCAAACCCCGCCAATCAAGGCGCTGACTAACATAGCATTAAGCATGTAATCATAGCCAAAAGGGCTTAGTAATTCGGCAATCATTGCTTAACTACATCGTGAGTAGACTTTGCATGCCTGTTTAATTGACTACTTAAGTGACTGTTATCTTGTTCACCATAAAGCACAACTGGGCGTTCATCATCAGATAAAATAGTCACTTGTCTGGCATCATCATCTTTATGCAGGGTCTCACCGGCTAAGACAAAGTGACGTAGTACCCCGCCAAAGGCTTTTTGCAGGTTTTCTTGAGTAAACACGTTTTTGGTTAACCCTTGGGCTATAATCGTTTGTTTAATTAACACTGTTCTGTCACAAAATTCGGGTACACTGCCTAAATTATGTGTTGAGACTAAAATAACTTTTCCTTCGGCGCGCAACCCTCTTAACAAGTCCATTATTTGCTCTTCTGTTTGCACGTCAATTCCAGTGAACGGTTCATCCAGTAAGATAACCTGACTTTCTTGTGCTAATGCTCTGGCAAGGAAGACACGTTTTTTCTGGCCACCGGAAAGCTCGTTTATTTGGCGGTAGCGATATTGACTCATATTCACCCGAGATAAAGCTTGCTCTACTTGTAGATGGTCACTTTCTTTCGCTTGCCTAAACATGTTCATATGACCATAGCGACCCATCATAACGACGTCTTCAACTAGAATAGGGAAGTGCCAATCTATTTCTTCACTCTGCGGTACATAAGCAACGAGATTATTTTTTAATGCCTGTTTCACCGATTGCCCTAATATTTCAACTTCGCCTTGGCTGAGGTATACAAAACCCATAATTGCTTTAAACATGGTTGATTTTCCGCTGCCATTAATTCCGACAAGCGCGGTAATAGAGCCGATGGGCAAGATGAAGCTAGCATTAGATAATGCGCAATGACCATTGTTATAACTGACACTAATATTGTTAACTTCTAAACCATGCATTATTGTTGTAACCCTTGATTGATAGTCGTTAAAGTTACTTTGAGCAGCTCTATGTAATTAGGGACAGGTCCTTGTTTATTACTTAAGGAGTCAACATAAAGTACGCCGCCATAATGTACGTTAGTCGCACGAGCAACTTGCTGTGCTGGTTTGGCTGATACAGTACTTTCGCTAAAAATAGTAGTGATCTTGTGCTGTTTAATCTTATCTATTACCTGTCGTATTTGTTGCGGTGTACCTTGAGCATCTGCATTAATGGGCCATAAATATAGTTCTTTTAATTGATAGTCTCTCGCCAAGTAGCTAAACGCTCCTTCGCTTGTTACTAACCAACGTTTGTCTGCTGGAATGAGGCTAAGCTGCTGTTTTAATGGCGCCAGTGCTTTTTGTAATTTGTTGGCGTAGATTTTTGCATTTTTATTATAAAGCTCAGTATTTATAGGATCGTGCTTTACTAGGGCTGCACGGATATTATCAATATAAATGTTAGCATTATCAGCCGACATCCAAGCATGAGGGTTCGGCTTGCCTTTATATGGACCTAGGCCAATACCTAATGGCGCAATATTGTTACTGACAACTTCTCTTGGAATATTATTTAAGTTATTAAAAAATTTTTCAAACCAACGCTCTAAATTTAAGCCATTGTATAAAAGTAAGTCAGCATTTTGGGCTCGGCGGATATCACTTGGGGTTACTTGGTAATTATGAATTTCAGCATTGACCTTGGTCATAGACTCTACTTGAGCGGCCTCCCCAGCAATGTTTTTCGCTATATCGGCGATAATGGTAAAGCTAGTGAGAACTTTAAATTTTTTTGTCGGTTGTGCCACTGCCATATTGGTTAGTAACAGAACTAACAAACATGGATATAAAATGCGCGCCATGCACCTTCCTTTAAGATGACTAGAGAGTAAAATCAATGTTAGCATCTTACTACAACCGCATCAATGCGAATGGTAATGATTCTCACTCATAAGTGTTGGGTTGTCTCAGTTTAGTTAGACCACTATCTTGAAAGTGCAGCTCGTAAAAAATTTATATCGTCAATTAAGTTTTTTTGACTTTAGAAAGTTTGACAACTACACCTAATAAGGACTGCTACGTAATTACTCGATTTTGTAGTGGGCGCTTGGCAGTTAATTATTAACGTATTACTTTACAAGGAATGAAAGATGAATAATAAGCCAAAATACCTCAATAGAACTATGTCGGCCTTAACATTAGGCTTTATTTTACTTGTTAACTCTCCGCTTGGTTTTACCAAGGAGGTTAGTGTATCTCAGTCTGTTAAAACACAGAATTCACAAGTAACAGAGAAGCATGTTGTTAACCTGAATGAATCAACCTTTGAACAATTGACCACCTTAAAAGGCGTTGGAGATACTAAAGCACAAGCTATTATTGTTTATCGACAACAAATGGGGGGCTTTAAATCAGTTGATGAACTCATTAAGGTTAGTGGTATTGGTGAGAAAATTGTTAGCCAAAATAAAGCGAGATTAAGTCTTTAAAGGAGTTAAAGGAAACCCTTTCTAAAAGTCAGCCTAGGCTGACTTTTTTATAATATTTTTTATACTTTGACAGAGGACTCTGAAAACGAGATCTACTTTAGATTAAAAACGTTAATAATAGGTGTGCTTATTACTTTTTGTTATATAAAATGCGTTTGTTATGATGGAAAACATATCTATTTATGGCATCATAAGCTCATTAATTTTTCATAAAGTTTATATTAGCAATGAATTTAACCCATTTAAAAACACTTGAAGCTGAATCTATCCATATTTTTCGTGAGGTAGCAGCTGAATTTGATAATCCCGTGATGTTGTATTCAGTCGGTAAAGACTCGGCAGTATTACTACATTTGGCTCGCAAAGCTTTTGCCCCAGGTAAAATACCTTTCCCGTTATTGCATGTTGATACTAATTGGAAATTTAAAGAAATGATTGCCTTTCGTGACAAAATTGCGAAAGAGTATGGTTTTGAATTACTTGTGCATCAAAATCCTGAAGGTATTGAAATGGGCATGGGTCCCTTTACCCACGGTAGTGCTACGCATACCGATGTCATGAAAACTCAAGGCTTAAAACAAGCATTAAACAAATTTGGTTTTGATGCTGCTTTTGGTGGCGCACGTCGCGATGAAGAAAAATCACGTGCTAAAGAACGTGTTTATTCATTCCGCGATGAAAACCATCGTTGGGATCCAAAAAGCCAACGTCCAGAATTATGGAACATCTATAACGGTAAAGTAAATAAAGGCGAAAGCATTCGTGTTTTCCCATTATCTAACTGGACTGAGCTTGATATATGGCAGTATATCTATTTAGAAAGTATTCCAATTGTGCCACTTTATTTAGCGAAAGAACGTCCAGTAGTGGAGCGTGATGGCACGTTGATCATGGTTGATGATGATCGTATGCCTATTGGTGACGATGAAGAAGTTCAAATGAAGAGTGTGCGTTTTAGAACGTTAGGTTGTTACCCGTTAACGGGCGCTGTTGAGTCAACGGCTAATACCTTACCTGAAATTATTCAAGAAATGTTATTAACGAAAACCTCTGAACGTCAAGGGCGCGTGATAGATCACGATAGCGCTGGTTCGATGGAAAAGAAAAAAATGGAAGGTTACTTTTAAGCATTAACAGCTAAACCCCATTTTTACTTTAGAGAACGTTATAGCACTTTTATTTGATGAAAAATTTCCGAAGGAAGAATTTATGAGCCACCAGTCAGAATTAATTGAAGACGATATTCAAGCTTATTTAAAGCAACATGAAAACAAAGAATTAGTACGTTTTTTAACGTGCGGTAGTGTAGATGACGGTAAAAGTACCTTAATCGGTCGTTTATTGCATGACTCAAAAATGATCTTTGAAGATCAACTTGCTGCCATTGAAAAAGATTCTAAAAAATCAGGCACAACCGGTGAAGCAATCGATTTAGCCTTGCTTGTTGATGGTTTACAGTCTGAACGTGAGCAGGGCATTACCATTGATGTTGCTTATCGTTATTTCTCTACCGATAAACGTAAGTTTATTATTGCTGACACCCCAGGTCATGAGCAATATACTCGCAACATGGCAACGGGTGCTTCAACGTGTGATATTGCGATTATCTTAATTGATGCGCGTTATGGCGTACAAACTCAAACGCGTCGTCACTCGTTTATTTGTTCGTTATTAGGTATCAAGAACATTGTTGTTGCAGTAAACAAAATGGATTTGGTTGACTATTCTCAAGAACGTTACCAAGAAATCAAAAAAGAATATCGTGATTTTGCTGAGTCACTTGAATTTACCGACGTACGCTTTGTGCCTTTATCTGCACTTAATGGCGATAACGTGGTAGAAGAAAGTGAAAACATGCCATGGTATCCTGGCGCTACATTAATGAAGCTGCTTAATACCATTGATGTTAAGAAACAAGAAACCTTCACACAACTTCGTTTTCAAGTGCAATATGTTAACCGCCCGAACCTAGATTTCCGTGGTTTTGCTGGTACTATCGCATCAGGACATGTACTTGTTGGCGATACCATCGTCGCTTTACCATCGGGTAAAGAAAGTATCGTTAAAGAAATCGTTACGTTTGATGGGAACTTAGAGCGTGCTGATAAAGGCATGGCGGTAACGTTAACGCTTGAAGATGAAATTGATATTAGTCGCGGCGAAATTATCGTTAAAAAAGGTAACTTACCTGTATCAGCTAAAGAGTTCAGTGCAACGGTAGTATGGATGCATGAAAATGAACTTGAGCCGGGCCGTGAGTACTTTATTAAACACGGTAGCAAAATGACTACGGGTCATGCGCAAACTATTGTTAGCAAGTACGATGTTAATACCATGGAAAAACTGTCTAGCTCACAGCTAGCGGTTAATGATATTGGTATTGTTAATTTTGTTGCTGGCGAAACCTTACACTTTGATGCTTATCAAGAAAATCAAGGCACGGGTGCTTTCATTATCATTGATAGATTAAGTAATGTTACAGTTGGTGCTGGCATGATTAATCATGCAATTGATGAGCAAGTACAAGAATATTCAGCGTTTGAATTAGAATTAAATGCCTTAGTTCGTAAGCAGTTCCCGCATTGGGGTGCACGCGATATTACTAAGTAAAAGGCTAAGTAATAACATCAAGTAAAGGTCGGCTTTTAACCTTACCTTTTACTGTACAAATATCGCCATAAACTCTGCATACCCTTTGGTTAAAGTGTTTATGGCGTCTTTTTTTGATTAGAAGGATTTTATATGACAATAGAGCAGTGGTTGATGATAGGTGTGTTTATTGCCACTTTTATCAGCTTAGTTAAATACAGCCATGTACCAGAGCGTGTTTTCTCTGTGACGGTATTGTTGTGTTTAGCACTGTCGTTTGTCAGCGTTGATGACATTTTAGCAAATGCTGTTAACCCAGGTCTTGTTACCCTTGTTTTATTGGTGTTGTGTTCATTCGCTTTTGAACGTACCAGCATTTTAAGGCGTTTGTCTGCCGGCGTATTTAACGGCTCAAAAGTGAAATCTACTTTACGCTTATTACTCGGTACTGCGTTAGCATCAGCCATAATGAGTAATACCGCGGTGGTAGCAACACTCATCAATACCGTGAAAAAAAATAAACTCATTAATGCTGGCAAGCTACTATTACCCTTGTCGTTTGCCGCTATTTTAGGGGGAACGCTCACGTTAGTGGGTACCTCAACCAATCTTATTGTAAACAGCTTATTGATTAAACAAGGTCACCAAGGTTTTGGCTTTTTTGATTTTACCCTAATTGGTTTAACTGCTTTTGTTTTATGTCTATTTGTTATTTTACTGCGCAGTCGCTCTTTACCTAATTTAGTTGATGATGATTTAGCGAGCAATGATTATTTACTTGAAGCTGAAGTCGCACACTCTTCAGCCCTAATTGGTAAGACAATTGAAGATAATGGTCTTAGAAATTTAGACTCTTTATTTTTAGTCGAAATAGTACGCCATGGCCGATTAATCTCCCCTGTTTGTCCTGAAGAACGCGTACAAGCTAAAGACAAGCTTATTTTCAGTGGTGACATCTCCAAAGTACTGACATTACAGCAGTTTGATGGCTTAAACTTGTATGCAGAGCAAGACGACTTGTTACGTGATAATTTAACCGAAGTATTGGTTAAAGCAGATTCTACCATTGCCGGGAAAACCTTAAAAAAAGCCGGCTTCCGTGCTCGCTTTGATGCGGCTGTCGTTGCGGTTCGCCGAGAAGGCAGTGCCTTATCAGGTAAGTTAGGCGATATCGTATTACAACCAGGAGATTTTCTGGTATTAGCGGTAGGCCAAGACTTTGCGACTAGGCCTAACTTGTCGAAAAACTTTTACATATTATCAGGTCATCAGGCTGATAATATGCTCAGTGGTTGGCGTGATCACACTACCGTTTGGGGCTTTATTGCCAGTATTTTAGTGTCCGTTTTTACACCCTTGCCTTTATTAAGTTGTTTGTTCATCTATTTAGCTTTTATCATTTTTAGTGGTGCGTTATCGGTTAATGAAATAAAACGACGCTTTCCCTTAGAAATCTGGATGATCGTATTAGGTGCACTGACATTAGCATCGGCGTTTGAAAATACCGGTATTGCGGGCATATTCGCGCAAAATATTGAAGGATATTTATTTGGTCAAAGTATCTACCTTGCCTTTATTATTATTTTTGTTTTAACCTTGATCATGACAGAGCTGATCACTAACAGTGCCGCAGCGGCATTAGCGTTCCCTATTGCTTATAATATTGCCTTGGGACTTGGCGTAGACCCAACACCGTTTGTTATGGCGGTAGCTTTTGCTGCAAGTGGTAGTTTTATAAGTCCTTATGGCTATCAAACAAATGTTATGGTGTATAACGCGGGTAATTACCAATTAAAAGACTTTGTCCGTTTTGGTTTACCCATATCACTGATCTATAGCACAACGGTAATTTTGGTTATTCCCATTGTTTATCCGTTTTAACTTTCCTGTTAACTTGGTCCCTAGTTATGAATGTAAATGACCTTGATGACACCATTTAGAGTATAGGTAAAATGACTACAACTACTATGAAAACAGCCAGTATGCAAACAGAGAATACGGTGTGGCATAACCAACAAATCAGCAAGGCACAACGTGCTGAGCTAAAACAGCAAAAACCTGCGTTACTCTGGTACACGGGTTTAAGTGGCTCAGGTAAGTCTACCGTAGCCAATGCCGTAGATGCCTTGTTATTTAAGCTAAGATGTCATAGCTATTTACTTGATGGTGATAATGTTCGTCATGGCCTAAATGGTGATTTAGGTTTTAGTGATGAAGCACGTATCGAGAATATTCGTCGAATTTCTGAAGTAGCCAAGTTATTTCTTGATGCAGGCCTTGTTGTTTCTACTGCTTTTATTTCTCCTTTCGCTAGTGATCGAGCTTTAGCCAAAGCTAAGCTTGAAGAAGGCGAGTTCATCGAAGTCTTTATTGATACACCGATTAGTATTTGCGAACAACGTGACCCTAAAGGTTTGTATAAAAAAGCGCGCGCAGGTGAGATTAAAGATTTTACCGGTATTGATTCAACCTATGATGTACCAAAATCTCCAGAGATTCATGTGAAAACTGACACGCAATCTATTGAACAATGTGCAGAACAAATTGTAGGCTATTTAATGGCACGAGGCTTTATTACTGAAGCGCCTTTAAGCTAAGCCAGCTTTAGTCTAAGCACTATTAGTCAGACACTAGTAACCTCTAAATTAAAAGGTCAGGAAAACTCACCATGCATTATGATGTATTTAATGGCGATGCCGACGGCATTATCGCCTTACTGCAGTTACGCCTAGCAGAGCCTAAAGAATCAGAACTTATTACTGGTGTTAAGCGTGACATTAGCCTGCTTAAACAAGTTGATGTCAGTAAAGCGACAGCGGTTACTGTGCTAGACATATCTTTAGAAAAGAATAATCAAGCGTTACAAGCATTGCTTGATAATCAAGTTGAGGTGTTTTATGTAGATCACCATCGAACAGGTGAAATCCCTAATTCAACGAAGCTAACTACCTTACTCAATACCGATGCTAATATTTGTACCAGTTTATTAGTTAATGACTTCTTGCAAGGCCAATATATCAATTGGGCTATTGCCGCCGCTTTTGGTGATAATATGCAAGCCTCAGCAAAAGCACTTGCCGTAAAAGTAGGTTTGACTGAAACAGAACAAGCACAACTCAGTGAGCTAGGGGTTTATATTAATTACAATGGTTATGGTGCTAGTGTTGAAGATTTACACTTTCATCCTGCTGATTTATACCAAGCACTGTTAAAATACCCAGACCCATTTACGTTAATTGATGAATCGGGTTCAATCTTTTGGCAATTAAAACAGGCTTATTTAGCTGATATGGCTAAAGCACAGTCAGCGAAAGTGATCAGTGAAAAAATTAGCGTAAAAGCGGTGCTGTTAGCTGATGAACCCTGGGCAAGGCGTGTCAGTGGTGTATTTGGTAACGACCTAGCCAACCAAGCACCAGATAGAGCGCATATTGTTTTGACCCTGAATAAGGTTGATGAAGAACAGGAAAGTCATTCAGCTAGTCCCTCAGATAGTGAGACAGCTTGCTATACTGTAAGTTTACGGGCTCCTCTAAATAATAAACAAGGTGCTGGCGACATTTGTTCACAATTTCCAACCGGCGGTGGTAGAGCCGCAGCGGCAGGAGTCAATGCTTTACCAGTAAGTGAGTTAGATGAGTTTATTAAACACGTTGAAAGTTATTACCAACTTTAGGTCTTATCATTCAAAATAAGTACCAGTGATAGAAAATTCTATCAAAGTGAAAAACTAAACGTTAAAATAGTTATCATAATATTGAGTTACATCACTAAATTTCCATCAGTTATTCAATGGGTAACTTTAAACAGTTAATGACAAAGTAGGGACATATGAGTTTATTAATCACAGGCGGTACAGGTTACATTGGTAGTCATACCGTTGTTGAGTTATTACAAAGTACTAATGAAGAAGAAATAGTTATTGTCGATAACTTATCGAACTCATCAACTAAAGTGCTTGAACGTATTGAAAAAATAACCAATAAAACCGTTACTTTCATCAAAGTTGATATTTGCGATGCAGATGCCTTAGAAAAAGTATTTAATCAACATGATATCGAAGCGGTAATTCATTTCGCCGGCTTTAAAGCGGTAGGCGAATCAAATGAAATACCTTTAGCTTATTATCATAATAATGTCTCAGGTACGGTAACCTTATTAGAGGTTATGGCTAGACATCAGGTGAAGAATTTAGTTTTTAGTTCTTCAGCGACGGTTTATGGTAATAATGTTTCACCATTGAATGAAACTATGCCGACCTCGGCCACCAACCCTTACGGTCAAACCAAGTTAATGGTTGAACATATTCTGTTTGATTTAGCCAAAAGTGATGCATCGTGGTCAATTGCATGTTTACGTTATTTTAATCCTATTGGCGCACATCAATCAGGTTTAATTGGTGAAAACCCTAATGGCATTCCCAATAATTTATTACCTTATGTTGCACAAGTAGCAGTAGGGCGTTTAGCCCAATTACAAGTTTTTGGTGATGACTACGATACGGCAGATGGTACCGGCGTTCGTGACTATATCCATGTAGTAGATCTTGCGCAAGGCCATGTAAAAGCCTTAGAGAGCCTAGGTCATGCTAAAGGCACAATAAAAGGTTGTCAGGCAATTAATCTAGGTACTGGTAACGGGACTTCTGTTTTAGAAATAGTGAATACTTTTAAAGAGATTAGTAATCAAGCGATCCCTTATCAAGTAGTACCACGTAGGGCTGGAGATTTAGCGACTGTCTATGCAGATGCTACATTAGCCAATGAATTATTAGATTGGCAAGCTAAGCTAGACTTAACCGCGATGATTGAAGACACTTGGCGCTGGCAGTCTGAAAATCCAAACGGCTTTTAAAAGAGTTGTTAAACATTTTAGGTTAACACCCGACTGAAGATAATTATAAAGACCAAATGCCTAAGCTTTTGGTCTTTTTTTTACCCGGTTAATCAGTCCTTTGTGTCTTTAAAAAAACTAAGAAGCCACAACTAAATAGTAAACCACCGATTGCTCCCCAGAAATGAGCATCAATTGCTACGTTGGCATCAATCAATGTCGATACTTGCTCGCTAGCCCCGTAAAATTGTTCATGAGCTATTTTTAGCCATACCCCGATAAACAATAAGTAGCCTGTTTTATCTTGATGGCGTATATCCATGATGGCGCCAAAAACGAAAATACCGTGTAAAACCCCAGACAAACCCACATATTGTTGGATTTGAGGGGAGAAATAAAATAGGCCGGCACTACAAATTAACGCAGAGGTTATAAAGAGCAAGCCATAGTTTTTTAAGGTATAAAAATGACCATGCAAAGCCCAGAGCAGTATTAATGCGGCTAAATTTAATAATAGGTGAATACCGTTGGTATGTAAAAAATGACCGGTGAAAGCTCGCCATAATTCACCTTGGCTGATTAATTGATATTGATAAACGAAAAGTGGGTCAACTTCATCATGGAATAAATAGGCAACAATAGCGAGCAAGGCGATAGTTGCTACTAGCAGGCTATGTTGTTTTCTCAAAGGCAGATTTTTAAGAGTTAATGTCATTTAATTAAGGTATTAGTTAAGGTATTGGTTAGGGTGATAATTAAAGGGTTTTGCTTAAACATTGTTAGTAATGTATTTATCAGTAATTGATATATAAAGTATTTATATAATAGTAATAAAGTATACAATGGCTTCTTTACTCATTGCGCTTTAATTTACTCTTTATGTCTCGAATACTTTGCCTGACTTGTCAGCGACCGAAAAAAGCTTGTATCTGTGCTTTTACTACAGCAATCAACAATGATATTCATGTCGTCATTCTACAACACCCTAGTGAAGTATCACAAACGAAAGGTACGGTTGCCTTATTAGCAAAATCATTACAATCTTGCCAAGTTATCGTCGGTGAAATCTTTGATGAAGAGGCTTTATTTTTAAAGGTGATGGCTCAGTATCAAGCCGTTTTACTTTATCCTGGTGAGCAAGCACAAACCCTGAGTCAGAATTCATTAGTAGCATTGGCGGAGCGTGACAAAAACAGTGGCAATGGTGATATTAACATCAAGCCATTATGTTTAGTGATTCTAGATGGGACGTGGAAAAAAGCTTATCGCATGTTTATGCTGTCAAAAACCTTACAGCGATTACCTCAGATTTGTTTACCTGAATATCTCGCCAATGCAGGCCAATACCACATTCGTAAAGTCGCTAAAAAAAATGCTTTATCAACCTTAGAAGCAAGCTGTTATGCTTTAGCTCTCTTAGAGGCAGGTAGTGACTTTGGTAACGTTACCCCTGATAAAGCCGGAAAATATCAAGTCTTACTGAATAAATTTCAAGAATTTAATCAGTTTCAATTATCTTTTAGACCCGAACAGAGTAACACTTCAAGGAAATCTGATGATTCATGATTCATTTTTATTACGTATGAGTTCACTCGCACTGATTGTCACGCAACTTATGTTAAGTCAGACGGCGTTTGCTAAACAAGAAATCCGTGAACCTGAAGGTGCAACGGGCTTTAACCAGAAAAAAGCAGTTTCAGCAAAAAAATATATGGTGGTTGCTGCTAATCCATACGCGAGTGAAGCTGGATTGAGTATGCTCGAAAAGGGCGGTAGTGCGGTTGATGCTGCTATTGCGGCACAGTTAGTATTAAGCTTAGTTGAACCACAATCTTCAGGTCTTGGCGGTGGTACTTTTATGTTGCACTGGCATAAAGAAACACAAGAGTTAACGACTTATGATGGTAGAGAAACTGCGCCACAGGCAGCAACGAGTGAGCTTTTTTTAAATGAAAAGGGTAAGCCACTTAAGTGGTCTGATGCGGTTGTTGGTGGTAAATCTGTTGGCGTACCGGGTTTGCTTGCTGCGCTTAATAAAGCCCATGAACAATTTGGCGTACTACCTTGGCAGGAATTATTTCAACCTGCGATTAAATTAGCCGAAAATGGCTTTGTTGTATCGCCACGCTTGGAAAAATTATTAGGCATGAATTTTAATCCGGGTATTCATCTTTTACCCGAAATTAAAGACTATTTTTCGCCCAACGGTATTGGCATAAAAGCCGGTGATATCTTAAAAAACCCTAAGTTGGCTAAAGCCCTTACTAGCATTGCTAACGAAGGTGTGGAGGTTTTCTATAACGGCTGGATAGCGAAAAAAATAGTTGAAAAGGTTCAAGATTCAGCCATATCTCCAGGACTATTAAGCCTTGATGATATGAAGAAATATCAAGCGATAGAGCGAGTTGCAGTTTGTGGTCCATATCATCAATATAAAGTTTGTGGCATGGCGCCGCCGAGCTCTGGTGGTATCACTGTTATTCAAATATTAGCGCAATTGCAAAAATTTGAACTGTCGCAATACCCACCTAACTCATTGCAAGCAGTGCACCTATTAACCCAAAGTGCGCGACTCGCCTTTGCCGATAGGAATAAATATATTGCCGATAGTGATTTTGTTAGCGTACCTGTTAAAGGATTAATAGCGGGTGATTATATCGATAAACGTGCCGCATTAATCGATGAGAAAAGAGATATGGGGCGGGCAATGGCGGGCAAGCCACAAAATAGTTTAGTACTTGCTAATGATAATGCTATTGAAAGGCCGTCGACAACTCATTTGGTTGTTGTTGATAAACAGGGCAATGCCATATCTATGACCAGTAGCATTGAAAATGGTTTTGGCTCAGCGTTAATGGTAGAAGGCTTTATTTTAAATAACCAATTAACTGATTTTTCACTGGCACCTAAACGTGATGGAAAGTGGGTAGCTAACCGAGTGCAGCCGCTAAAAAGGCCCCGTAGTTCGATGGCGCCAATGATGGTGTTTAATGAAGATAATTCTTTACGGTTACTTTTAGGGGCACCAGGTGGTAGTCGTATTATCAATTATGTAGCACAAACTATCGTTGGTGTTTTAGATTGGCAACTCAATGTACAGCAGGCTATTAACTTACCTAAAGTGACTAACCGGAATCATGTCACCACGCTAGAGTTAGATACTGATATTGTCAAACTAAAACCGGCGCTTGAAGGAAAAGGGCATCAAGTAAAAGTTAGGGCGTTAAATAGTGGTTTACATGCTATTGAAGTCACTAAAAACGGCCTTGTTGGCGGGGCAGATCCACGCCGTGAAGGACAGGTATTAGGATATTAGTGTATAGATAAGCCGTTGATTATTAGTTGAATATATGTTCCTGCTAGTGTAACAACTCGGTAATACTTGTATCTTTTGTGTTGAAAGTGTTACTTATTGGTTAGGTTGACGTTTTAGCTCTGTAGCCATTTAAATAAGACGTGATTTTTACTAGTATTATATTTGTTAGTCGCTATGATAAAAATATACTCCAATAAAAATAGGTTGTCTTATGAGCTTGAAAGCAAAAATAGTCGCTTTTGTCATAGTATTATTCTTATCCTTGCTCAGTGTCGCTACTTTAGGCTTGCAAGTATTATCGCAAGCTAGTGAGGCTGATAATATTGCTAGAATTAACCAATTAATGAAATCCACTGCCAATATCGTTGAGCAGTTTGAACAGCTCAGTGACAATGAAGGTATCACTGAACAACAAGCAAAATCATTTGCTACGCAAATGCTTAGAGAAAATAAATATCACGACTCTGAGTATGTCTACGTAGTAAATAACAAACTTAATTTTGTTGCTACTCCTCATGATCCCCAACTCCATGGTACTAGCTTTAATGACTTTAAGGATGCTGATGGCCAAAGTATTGGTCAATTAGTGGCAAGGCTTGTTGGTAATAAAACAAATCAAATCATTACTTATCATTGGAGCTCTGAACGTGATGGTCAAGTTGTTGACTTAACCTCTGTTGTGCAAAAAACGGCTAAGTGGGGCTGGTATATTGGTACAGGTATAAGTTATGCCGAAGCTGATGCCCGTTATTGGGGAACCGCTAAGTGGCTACTTTCTTTATCTATTCTTATTGCGCTGATTTTATCAGCAGCACTTGCTCATTCAGGCTTAGCGTTAAATAAAGCACTCGGTGCTGAAATAGGAGATGTTCACCGGTTGGTGCTAAAAGTTTCTCGTGGCGACCTTAAACAAGAAGAAAAATTTAGTTCGGCAAACAGTGAAAGTGTTGTTGGTGCTATTAACTATATGCAAGCATCCCTACAAGGGGTTTTGAAAGGAATTAAAGGCGTCACGGATGATTTACATAATCAAACGGATGATTCACAGAGAAGGGCTGAGCAACTTGATGGCTTAACAAGGGAGATGAATGAAGAAACACAGATGGTTGCATCAGCTATTACCGAGCTAACAGCGTCAGCCAGTACCGTTGCTGAACATGCAAAACAAACGGCAGATTCTGTTGTGGAAGCTGATGAACAGGGTAAAACAGCTAATATATTAACAGGTGAAGCGTCTAAAACAATTAACTTACTTGAAAGTCAAATTGAAAATGCCGGTGCTAATATTCAGTTGCTTGATGATGAAGTAATGAATATTGCTAATGTATTGACTGTTATTCAAGGCATTGCCGAGCAAACTAATTTATTAGCACTTAATGCCGCAATTGAAGCGGCACGAGCCGGGGATCAAGGTCGTGGTTTTGCCGTAGTTGCCGATGAAGTTCGTCAGTTAGCACAAAGAACTCAATCGAGTACTGAAGAAATTCATCAAATGATTAATAAATTACAAAGTGCGACAAAGCAAGCGAAAACTTCCGTTAGTCAAAGTATGGAAACCAGTGAACAAACGGTAGAAAAATCACAGCAAGTTTCACAGCAACTGCAGAAAATAGCGAAGTCTTTGGGGGGAAATATCGCAAATGACTCACCAAATATCAACGGCAGCGGTAGAGCAGTTAGCAGCAGGCGAAGATACTGCTCAGCGTATTGTTAATATTTCTGATACGGCAAGTAATACCTCAAGTATTGCTCACCAAGCACAGTCTACAGCTCATGAAACACAGCAGTTAAGTGTTAATCTAGAAGTTGAAATTAACAAATTTGACATGTAAGTTATTGAGTAAAATACTTAGTTGGGGCTGATTACTTAGTAGTAGCGCTATTTATTTACACTAAGTTATATATTGGTGTGAAAATTGCTTTAATCTATTTATGAGTTATCCCCTAAAACCGACAAATTGTTGGCAGGAGTTTAAAGTAGTGACAACGAATAAATTTTTGAATATTGCTAAACTATTGTGCCTTTTTATCGCTATATTGACGAGTAAAAGTCATGCGTTAGAGAGTTCGATACAATTACATAAAGTAGATCAAGATAAAAGCTTTGGCTATAGTCTTTCAATTGGTGATGAGTTTTTTAATCAAAAGGCGTTTAATTGGCAAGTGAGTTACAACCGATTTGAAAATGTTACTATTGCCGATTTGGATGAAATTAGTGATGTGTGGGATGATGCTGGTTTTGACTTTACCATGCAATCAATCGATCTATCATTAGGCTATCGTTATTATCCCCAAAGTTACGATAAATTTATCAATACTCTGATGGTTGAATTCCAGTTAGGGGCATCAGTTAACCTAAGCGAACATCAACTTATCCCACAGGATCCTAATGCGGATGTTAGGTACTTTGCTAATCAAGGTGATATCAATCCGATGATATCCCTATCCCTACAAAAAAGCTTTACTAAAAATTCTGCCATGCATATAGGTATTAAGCATTACCCTAGTTATTCTGATTTTGGCAGTATCAGTACTTTGTTTATTGGCTTTAATTATCGTTTTGGCCGTCAAACTGGTTATTAATCACAACCAATATGACAGCAAAAAATCTATCTAAACTATTCAAGTTATTCGAAGGATCGCCGTTATAAAGAAAATCTGTAAATGGATTGTTGCAGCTAAATTTATACCAATTACACTAATGAATTGATCAGCTTAGAGTTATGTTAGCGAGCTTAGAACAAGCAAAATTACTTAAACATAGTTACTCTATATTTCTTTAATTTTGAACCGTTATTGGTTCGCTAATAAACTCCCAAAGGGCGAGTGTCTAATAAAAGGCAAAGGCTTACATGCGTCGTTATTGATTTCGATAAGGACGCTACAAGGATGGTGTTCTTAGAGAATGCAGGAGCTTATTCTCCTGAATAACCATTCTCTTCAATCAATGCCTTGCCTCTAAGCCTTTTAATTCTCGCTAAGTGGTCAATTAATTAATGTACTTGGTAATATATCTATACCTTTTATGTCTTTTCGTCCGACTAAGGTAAGTTAACTTTAATACCTGGCACTTGCCTTTGTGTAATTGTGACAGATAACCCCTTCTGGAGAAACGCGTGTTGAAGTATAAAATACGTTGTATTAAATTTTTAAGTATACTCACAATAATCATCAGTAGCAGTGTTTTTGCCGCAGATACCGATGGTGATGGCTATGATGATTCTGTTGATATTTTTCCTAATGATATTAATGAATGGTTGGATACTGATGGGGATGGCACTGGTGATAACAGTGACCCTGATATTGACGGTGATGGTTATGATAATGGCATTGATCTTTTTCCTAATGACCCAACAGAATGGATTGATACTGATCTAGATGGGGTTGGTAATAATAGCGACAATGATATTGATGGCGATGGTTTAAGTAACTTTGTTGATAATAATGACGATGGTGATTTAACCATCGATGTTTATGATCCTCTGCCGAAAGATCCCAGTGAATGGCTTGATACGGATAATGATGGCAAAGGTAATAATAGTGATACCGATGATGATAATGACGGTGTACCCGATTTACTTGATGTTTTCCCTCTAAACCCTCAGGAAAGCTTAGATACTGACCTTGATGGTATAGGCAACAATCAAGACCCCGATGATGATACCCATGCAAATAGTGGTGTTGGCGATAGTGTAATCGATGTTTATGATAAATTTCCACTTGACCCATTAGAATGGTTAGATACTGATGGTGATGGTATTGGTAATAATGCCGATTTAGATGATGATAATGATAAAGTACTAGATACTGACGATGCATTTCCTCTCGACATTAATGTCAATGCAGATCTTGATGGTGATGGTATTGGCGATTCACAAGATCCTGATATTGATGGAGATGGAATCGCGACCGGGCTTGATATTTTTCCTTATGATGCCACTGAATGGTATGACACGGATGGTGATGGTACCGGTAATAATGCCGATACTGATGATGATGGTGATGGTGTATTAGATACTGTTGACGATATGCCTCTTGACTCTACTGAGATATTAGATACAGATAATGATGGCATAGGCAATATTGCCGATGATGATGATGATGGTGATGGTGTTCAAGATGCGATAGATAAATGTCCTTTAGATCCCCTAGAGCGTATAGATACCGACAATGATGGTATCTGTGATGGACCCGATACAGATGATGATGGTGATGGTGAACCAGATGCTAGCGATGTTTTTCCTTTGGATCCTACAGAAAAATCAGATTTAGATGGTGATGGATTCGGTGACAACAGTGATGCCGATATTGATGGTGATGGTGTTGATAATGTATCAGATTTCGCTCCACTTGATGCTTTAGAATATATTGATACAGACGGTGATCTTATTGGTAATAATGCTGATCTTGATGATGATGGCGATGGTGTTATTGATACGCTTGATATTTACCCACTAGATAATAGTGAAGATACGGATACCGATGGTGATGGCTTTGGTGATAATACTGATCCTGACATTGACGGTGATGGCATCGCGAATTCTGTTGATTTTGCACCATCAGATCCAAGTGAATATATTGATACTGATGGCGATTTAACTGGTAATAATACTGATTTAGATGATGACGGTGATGGTGTTAATGATGATATAGACCTTTTTCCGCTTGACGGATCCGAAACTACTGATTTAGATGGCGATGGTATAGGAGATAATTCTGATCCTGATATTGATGGTGATGGTATCGCTAACGGTAGCGATGCTTTCCCTGAAGATATGCTGGCAACAACAGATACTGATAACGATGGTATTCCAAATAGTACCGATCCAAATGATGATGGCGATGTCGAGCCGGATGCAACGGATGCTTTTCCATTAGATCCTAATGAATGGCTAGATTTTGATGGGGATGGAATTGGCAATAATACTGATAGTGATGATGATAATGACGGCATTGTTGATACCGATGATGTTTTTCCGCTTGATAGTCATGAATATTTAAATAGTGATGCGAATCATCCAACCAATAGTGATTTAATTGGTGATAATGCCGATACCGATGATGATGGTGATGGCATTGATGATGCCAATGATGCTTTTAGACTTGATCCCAACGAACACCTTGATACTGACGGTGATGGTATTGGCAACAATACTGACAGTGATGATGACAATGATGGCATTATTGATGGCAGTGATGCATTTCCGCTTGATAGACATGAATATTTAAATAGTGATGTGAATCATCCAACCAATAGTGATTTAATTGGTGATAATGCCGATACCGATGATGATGGTGATGGGATTGATGATGCCAATGATGCTTTTAGACTTGATCCTAACGAACAGCTTGATACTGATGGTGATGGTATTGGTAATAATTCTGATAGTGATGATGATAACGATGGTTATTCTGATGCCATTGATGCTTTTGATTTAGATCCACTAGAGTGGTTTGATACTGACAGTGATGGCATAGGTAATAATGCTGATACTGATGATGATGGCGATAATTATATCGATAGCCTTGATTTGTATCCACTCGATGCAACAGAATGGGGTGATGCTGATAATGACGGTTTAGCTGATAATGCCGATAGCGATGATGACAACGATGGCATCATAGATATACTTGATGATTTTCCTAACAATCCCGTTGAAAGTACTGACACTGATGGTGATGGCTTAGGTAATGTATTTGATAGTGATGATGACGGCGATGGTTTTTTAGATTTTGAAGATCAATTACCTTTAAATGCTGCTGAACATCTCGATAGTGATAATGATTTAATCGGTAACAATGCTGATTTAGATGATGATAATGATGGCATGAGCGATGCCTTTGAGGTATTACATCATTTTGACCCACTTAACGGTGAAGATGCGCTCTTAGATACTGATTTTGATGGCATTACTAATGGAGCTGAAGCGTTAGCGGGCACCCATCCGTTACGAGACGATTATGCACCCATCATTACTCCGCCACAGGCTGTACATATCAATGCAGACCATACCTTCACCCAATTAGGTTTAGAAAGGTTAATTGATTTAACGCATATTACCGTTCGAGATGGTCTTGATGGCGAAAATTGTTGTGGTTTAACGGCACTTGGTTTTGAAACAGGCGCTAAAAATGTAAGCTCAGGAATAATCCCTATTCTTTGGCGTGCAACAGATAATGCTGGAAATACTGCTACGGTTGCACAAAACTTAAATATTCACCCTTTGATAAACCTTTCTTCTGATCAATTTGTTGCTGAAGGAGGCACTGCTCGTGTTGAAGTTGTGTTATCTGGTGAAGCACCCTTTTATCCTGCGACATTCCCACTCATCATTACCGGTGATGTAGATGATGCGGATTACACTGTTGTCGATAAACAGATAATTATAGAGCAGGGCACTACAGGTTTTATCGATATTAACATCAATAGTGACTTTCAACTTGAAGGTGATGAACAACTGATTGTGAGCTTTGCAGAAGGGGTAAATTCTGGCATCCATTCGAAACAAATTATTACCATCTCTGAAGAAAATGTTGCGCCAAATATAAAACTAGAAGTTTGGCAAAAGGGTATAAAAGTGTCTCGTGTGGCGATGAATGATGGCGATGTAACCATCCTTTTAGCTATTAAAGACTCTAATACTCAGGACACTCATCAAGTTAATTGGCAAATACCTGATTATTTGAATGCTGTGCTTTCAACAGATGAATTACAATTGGTTTTTGCTGCTGATAGTGTGAATCTACCTGAAGAGAATAAAGGCTTAATTAACCTTAACGTCACGGTGACTGATAGCGGTAATACCACCAATAGTGGTAGTGAAGAGTTATCGCAAACTAAGCAGGTTTTTCTACCTCTTTTGGTAACGCAACAAACATTACGTAATCTAGATAGCGATAGAGATGGCATTAGTGATATTGATGAGGGTTTTACCGATAATGATTTAGATGGTTTACCCGCTTATATGGATAATTCCACGGTACCTTATTTACAGCCATTACATATTAATGCCGCTGTCGTTAAGTTAGCGGAAACTGAGCCAGGATTACAGCTAAGGTTAGGTAAGTTTGCCTTACTACAAAGCTCTGACGGCGTGCTACTTTCTCAACAAGAATTATTAGCTTCCGGATTGATAACGCAAGATAGCTTAGTAAACAACTTAGGTTATTATGATTTTGAAATACACGATATTGTGCCGTTTGGTCGATCAGTAGCAATTGTACTGCCTTTATCTGGGCCCATCGTTGAATATTCAGTATATCGTAAAATTAACGCGGAACAGCAATGGGCAGATTTTGTTGAAGATAGTAATAATGTTATTGCTACTAGCGCCAGCGTTAATGGGGTTTGTCCACCACCTCATAGCGATCTGTATCAAGTAGGCCTTAATGTTGGTGATGTCTGTCTAAAACTATTCATTGAAGATGGCGGTGAAAACGATGCTGACGGTATTGCTAACGGTGTGGTTGATGACCCCGGAGGTATTGCTGTCGAGGATAATAATACTATTTCGCTTGATGTTGTCCCTGAACAGTCGAGTAGCGGCAGTTCATCTATTTTCGCTCTGCTATCACTAATGTTCTTGGTGTATCGACGTAAATTCTTAATTAAATAATCAAAGCAAATAAAATTAAGCTAAGTTAAGTTTTAGCCGGAATTAATCGAGCAAAGGCTCTCACCTTGAGAGCCTTTGCTCGCTAAGTACTCAATTAATTAATCTACTTGGTGTCTTGCGGCTTATGTTAGCGGTTAATCACATCGGCTAATTAGGGTTAAAGGTATTTTATACCAATTTGATTAAATTTCTTCACTACTCAGAGCTACATTGGTGAGCTTAGAACAAACAAAATTTGTTAAACATAGTCATTCTATATTTAGTTAATTTTGTGACGTTATTAGTTTATCAATGAGCACCCAAGGGCGAGTTTAAAAGGCTTATATGCGGCGTTATTGGTTTTGAGAAGGGAATAACCATTCTCTTCAATCAATGCCTTGCCTTTAAGCCTTTTAATTCTCGCTGAGTGGGAAAGAACTTAATTAAGTTGGTATTAATTACGGTAGATTATCGATAAATCATATTTTTGGTTGAATCCTTGCCATATTCTTGCTCAAATGGCGCCCCATAGTCATAAATAATTAACATTGGTTACTTAACGCGCTTTGTATTCATCAATCCATCATTAGAATGATGGATTGAAAGACATTGCAACAGATAACCTAGACATAATAAGCAATAGCCACCTAAATGAAATATTCCCGCGTATTTATTAATAGCTTAGCGTATGAACTGGCCCCTGAAGTGGTCACCAGTGCAGAGCTTGAATCTCGTTTAACACCTTTATATCAAAAGTTTCGTATTCCAATGGGGCAACTTAACGCTTTAACCGGAATTGAGGAACGCCGTTGGTGGCCCAAAGATCATATTCTTTCAGATGGTGCTATTGTTGCAGCTCAAAGAGCAATGCAAGAAACAGGTATCGATGTGGCAGACATTGGTGCGGTTGTTTATACCGGCGTTTGTCGTGATCAGCATGAGCCAGCGACGGCGTGTCGTATAGCCGCTAAGCTTGGCGTACTAAAAAATACCGCAATTTACGATATTAGTAATGCCTGTTTAGGGGTGCTATCGGGTATTTTAGATATTGCTAACCGAATTGAGCTTGGACAAATTAAAGCAGGGCTGGTGGTTTCATGTGAATCTGCACGTCATATTGTTGATGTCACTATCGATGACATGTTAGCTGATCCAAGCATGCAAAATTATGCTCGCTCTTTAGCGACATTAACGGGCGGCTCAGGTGCCGTTGCCGTATTATTGACGGATGGTAGTCTAAATTTAGATACAGAGCGTAATCATCAATTATTAGGGGCAAGTCACTTATCGGCACCCGAGCATAATAATTTATGTCAATGGGGCTTAAAAGAAGTCGGCCCACAACTGTTCCGTGAATTTATGCGTACCGATGCGGTAAGTTTACTCAAAGAAGGCGTCTCGTTAGCGAAAGACACTTGGGAGCATTTCTTAGAGCAACGCGAATGGCTTGAAGATAATGTTGATAAAGTTATTTGTCATCAAGTGGGCGCAGCTAATCAAAAGAAAGTATTGACCGCGTTAAATATTCCGGCGATAAAAGAATTTCCAACCTTTAGACTGCTTGGCAATATGGGCACAGTTTCTTTGCCAGTAACAGCAGCAATGGCTCATGACCAAGGCTTTTTACAAAAAGGCGATAATGTTAGCTTCTTAGGCATAGGTAGTGGTCTAAATTGTATGATGTTGGGGCTTAAGTGGTAACTATGTCAGATAATTTTTCAGAGAAAACCTTAGCAAAACATTTCCCGTTCAAGCGCAATTTTATTAATCGTAATGGCCACCAATACCACTTTGTTAATGAAGGCAAGGGCTCACCTGTTGTAATGGTCCATGGTAACCCAAGTTGGTCTTTTTATTACCGTAATCTAGTGAGCCAACTTAGTAAAAATCATCAATGTATCGTACCCGATCATATTGGTTGTGGTTTATCTGATAAACCAGGTGATGATAGTTATGACTACACACTCGCTAATCGTATAGATGATTTAGCAGCGTTATTAGATCATTTAGAGATAAAAGAAAATATCACTCTTGTTGTGCATGATTGGGGCGGAATGATTGGAATGGGCTATGCTGCGCGCTACCCAGAACGCATTAAACGTTTGGTTATTTTAAATACTGGCGCCTTTCATTTACCGAAAGCCAAAAAGTTACCTCCTGCTTTATGGTTAGGCCGTAATACTTTTGTAGGAACACTTTTGGTACGAGGTTTTAATGCCTTTTCAAGTGTTGCATCATATATTGGCGTAAAGCGAAAGCCAATGTCAAAAGAGATACGCCAAGCTTACGTTGCTCCTTTTAACTCTTGGAAAAACCGAATTTCTACGCTGCGTTTTATTCAAGATATCCCGTTGAAAATCGGAGATAGAAACTATTCGCTAGTGTCTGATATTAGTGACAGTTTAGCTCAGTTTAATAAGCTGCCGATGTTAATTTGCTGGGGTCTAAAAGATTTTGTTTTTGATAAACACTTTTTAGCACAATGGCAAAAGCGTTTTCCTGATGCTCAAGTACATGCGTTTGATGATTGTGGACACTACATTTTAGAAGATGCTAGTGATGAAGTTACTCTGTTAATACATGACTTTTTAAAGACAAGTGAACAAGAGATAACTTAATAGGCATAACTCAAAAGGCGTAATTCAATAGGTATAGCTCAATAAGTATTGTTTACAGGGATACACAAATGACAGAGGTAATAGACAAGTCAATGAAAGAGTCTAACCAAGCTAACTTATGTCGCCATCTTGCCCATGCTGCAATAGCAACACCGACAGCGTTAGCTGTTGCAGTACAAAAAAGCCAACGAGGCAAACTTCATTATCAAGAAATTGATTTTGTTACTTTACACCAACGCAGTGATGAGATTGCCTATGCGTTAAATGCCTATGGTCTTAAGTCAGGTATGAAAGCGGTGTTGATGGTAACGCCCAGTATTGATTTTTTCGCCTTAACTTTCGCGCTATTTAAAGCGGGCATCATCCCTATTTTAGTTGACCCAGGCATGGGCATTAAAAACCTCAAACAATGTTTTGTAGAATCGACACCTGATGCTTTTATAGGTATCCCTAAAGCGCATATAGCTAGAGTCTTATTTGGTTGGGGCAAAGGCAGTGTTAAAAAGCTCTTAACGGTTACTGAAGAGGGAGCGGGTGTCAGTGCCAATATCTTCGCGTCACTTATTGGCGGTATGAGCCTAACGTCATTATTATCGCGTTATGCTTTACCCAAGTCAGTTACCTCGTTTGATATGGTGAAACTTCATGATGATGCGATGTCAGCAATCTTATTTACCAGCGGTAGTACAGGAACACCTAAAGGTGTAGTGTATAGCCACAAAATGTTTGAAGCACAAATTACCGCGCTAAAAGAAGATTACGCCATCAAGCCTGGAGAACGTGACTTAGCAACATTCCCATTGTTTTCATTGTTCGGACCTGCATTAGGCATGGCCTCTATTGTGCCAGATATGGATGCCAGTAAACCGATCAAAGCAAACCCTGCTTTTATTTTTGCGGCGATTGAAAAATATCAATGTACTAACTTATTTGCTAACCCTGCATTGATTGAAGTGTTAGGGCAGGCAGGAACTGCAAAGAGTAATACAATCAAGCTTAACAGCTTAAAACGAGTGATCTCCGCAGGCGCACCAGCCACGTTATCCTCAATTGAACGCTTTACCCAATTACTTAGTGATGATGCACCTGTATTAACCTCTTATGGCGCAACAGAATCATTGCCTCTTACTAAAATTTCCAGCGTAGATTTACTAAAAACTAGCCATATCACCGATAACGGTGGCGGTATTTGTGTAGGTACTCCTGTTAATGGCGTTGAAGTGAGTATTATTGATATTAGTGAAGAGATTATCAAAAATTGGCATGACAACTTAGCCTTACCAATAAATACCATTGGTGAAATTGTTGTCAAAGGCGAGATGGTCAGTCAGCAATATTATCATCGAGATGTAGCAACTGCGCAGGCTAAAATTACTGATGGTCAGCAAGTCCGTCATCGAATGGGCGACTTAGGTTATCTTGATGACTCCGGATTATTGTGGATGTGCGGACGAAAAGCTCATCGAGTGGTAACCGAGAAAAAGGTTCTGTTTTCAATTCCTTGTGAGCGAATATTCAATACCAATAATGTAGTGAAACGGTCGGCTTTAGTCTGTGTCACGATTAGCCACAAATGTGTGCCTGTACTTTGTGTTGAGTTAACGGATGAAGCTAAAAAGGATAATAACTTTGATGAATCAGTGCTTTTTTCTGCATTAAAAGTTTCCGCATTGGCACATAAGCAAACATCGACTATTTCGCACTTTTTAATCCATGATGATTTCCCCGTTGATATACGTCATAACGCTAAGATATTTCGAGAAAAGCTGGCCGTATGGGCACAACAAGAACTTGATTAGTTTAGCCGGTAATTAGTAACGGCTATATAAGTATCATTTAACTGTTTTTTATTAGAAAGTAGCCATGATTGAACAAATGAAAACAAACGCCAGCTTTACTCAGTCAAGAGAAGTAAAGAATAATAGCGATAGTAGTATTGAGACGAGAGTCGCTTTTAACAAAGCTGTTCAACAGCCACTTAGCGAGCTTGCAACGCAAACTAATCATGTATTTGTTACCGGTGCTGGCGGTTTCTTGGGTAAAGCTATTTGTCGATTACTGCGTCTAGCTGATATTAAGGTCACAGGTTTTGCTCGAGGTAGTTATCCCGAACTCAGCCAAATAGGCGTTAATATGATACAAGGTGATATCACGGATTTTGTTGGCCTAAAAGCAGCAATGCAATCATGTGATCTTGTCTTTCATGTCGCCGCTAAAGCAGGTGTTTGGGGCAGTAAAGGAGATTATTTTAAGCCAAATGTTCAAGGCGCTGAAAATATTATCCGAGCCTGTCAAGAGCTTGCCATCACCCGCTTAGTGTATACCAGCACGCCCAGTGTTACTTTTGCTGGTGTTGACGAAGCAGGCATTGATGAATCACAGCCCTATGCAGACAATTTTTTAAACTTTTATGGCGAATCTAAAGCACTAGCAGAGCAATTGGTATTATCAGCATCAGTTGATGGTCAGCAAAGCAATAGCCTAAAAAATAAGTCGCTGAAAACGACAGCATTACGTCCGCATTTAATATGGGGGCCAAATGACCCACATCTTGTGCCGCGAGTACTAGAGCGTGCCCAAGCAGGCAAGCTAAAGCTTGTAGGGAAAGAAGATAAACTTGTTGATACCATCTTTGTTGATAATGCTGCCTATGCACATATTTTAGCTGCAATAGAATTATCAAAATCCGATGCTAAATGTATTGGTAAAGCATACTTTATCAGTAACGACCAACCCATCACTATGGCCGCTATGCTCAATAAAATACTTAACTGTGTTGATTTACCTCCAGTCACTAAAAGAGTACCAAGTGCTGTTGCTTATGCTGCGGGTGCTACATTAGAGTGGCTTTATAAAATATTGAATAAAAAACAAGAACCCATAATGACCCGTTTTGTTGCCAAACAATTGTCTACGAGTCATTATTTTAATATTAGCGCCGCTAAAAATGATATTGGTTATGTACCGCTTATATCAATTGAAGAAGGTATGGAATTACTGAAAAAATCACTAGTAAATCGCTAGTGACTCTGAGAATAAAGAGCTATTTTGGCAATGAAACGTAGGAGTTTAACTAAGTAAAATGAGTAAAATTTACCATCATCCCGTGCAAATATATTATGAAGATACAGACCATTCTGGGGTTGTCTATCATCCTAATTTTCTTAAATATTTTGAACGAGCACGTGAACACGTGATCGACTCTGATAAATTGGCAACATTATGGCAAGAAAAAGGTCTAGGTTTTGCTGTTTATAAAGCAAACTTAACCTTTCAAGACGGTGTTGAATTTGCTGAAATCTGCGATGTGCGAACCAGTTACCAATTTGATGGTAAATATAAGACCTTATGGCGACAAGAATTATGGCGCCCTAATGCGAAAAAAGCCGCTGTCATTGGTGATATCGAAATGGTTTGCTTGGATAAACAAAAGCGATTACAACCGATCCCAGAAGAAATCCTTACACCATTGTCTAAAGGGTAAAACTCCCGGTGCAGAAGAAGCTTTATGATGAAATAAGCTTATTTCATCATATTGGTATTACAAACCACCGGCTAAATCTAAAAAATTACCGGTTGAGAAGGATGACTTATCACTTGCCAGCCAGTAAATAGCTTCTGCTACTTCTTCAGGTTGTCCGCCTCTTTTCATTGGAATAACGTGCTTTAGCCTTTCTATACGCTCGGGCTCACCGCCATCAGCATGCATATCAGTATAGATCAAACCAGGACGTACACAGTTAACTCTAATTCCTTCTGCTGCAACCTCTAGGGATAATCCTTTAGTTAAGGTGTCTATAGCTCCTTTTGATGCAGCATAATCAATGTATTCATTAGGAGAGCCAGAACGTGCAGCGCCAGAAGACACATTAACAATAACCCCACCCAAACCATCATGTCGTGTCGACATACGCTTAACGGCTTCACGACAACATAAAAAATAGCTAGTCACATTATTGGTGAGGATCGAATTTATGCGCTCAGCAGTCATATTTTCTAATCGTGACTGTTTCTTTAAAATCCCCGCATTATTTACCAAAACTGTCACTATGCCCAAGGTCTTATCAACGGTAGAAAACAATCGCTGAACATCATTCTCGCAAGATACATCGGCTTGCACGGTAATGCATTTTCCGCCATTCGCCGTGATTACTTGAGCTAATTGGTTTGCTGAATTCTCATCTGATTTGTAGTTAATACAAACTGCATAACCCTTATTAGCAAAAAGCTTTGCGGTTGCTGCGCCAATGCCTCGACCTGCACCGGTGATTATTGCTACTTTTTGATGGCTCATAATTATCCTTTTAAAAACTAGTCGGTTTACTATGCTAGATGAGGCGATTATTTGATTGTATAATCATATTCTAACCTTGTTCTATTGTCGACAATTTGTGTTTTTATTTAAGTTAATTTTACTATACAATGTCTTTTTGGTCTTATTGTCGACAATCTCGGTTGAGATGTTTATATGTGGTATGATTTTTTTGGTGTAATAAATACACTATTTATCTTTGTTAGCTTATATGGTGTGTACTTACAGCTTGATAAACTGTGGTTAAGAAAAGCAAGAAGAGAGAAAAAGGTGACGGATTTATTATCGCAAAATCAATTTACCATGAGTTTTTTAGCGTATTTCTCCTTTTTTGTTTATGGCTATAGTCTTGATATCTTTAACCATTATATAGTTTGGCCAAGATTGTTTGCATCAATTTTAGTCATCTTTATACTGTTTGAAATGTGGCAAGATAGAAAGTCTACAGCTTCGATTGCCAGCCTAGCATTGGTGGGTATATGTTTTAGCTTAGGTGTTATAGGGCTTGCATTTAATGAGACATTTTCGGTACACAGTAATCAAGTGTCGACAATTCTTATCCTGATTATTACCCTCTTACTTGCTCAAGGTTATAACCATCAAATTAAGCTCATTATTAGTTCTGGAAAAACAGGGGCGATTGATATTCGTATGAGCCAGTTTATCTTAATGATGGATATTTCGACCATTGCTTTTGCACTATCAATGGGACTTGCTCAAGGCTGGCCGCTGATCTTTTTGGCAACAGTGAGCGGTATAACAAAACTCATTATTATGTACTTATTTCGTTGGGCGAGGATCAGTCCGATAGCTAAAATCCGAAGTGAACATGGTTAAATCAACTTGTTATTCTGTTGGAAAATAAAATAAAATAAGGATAGGGAATAAATAGTCGGCTGGTTTTAATAAAATAAACCAGCCAATGTCGTGCTGTTGAAGTAGCTGTTATAAACAAGTACTGCTGATCAGCGCAGTTTGTTTTTTAATTTCATTGTTCTTTTTATCTGCTTGAGCAATAGCGAGATCAATCTTAGCAGCGGTACATTTATCAGATAATTCTTTGCTCATCAGGTAGTTTTGATCTTTTTGTTGTTGAGTTAAACCCTCGACACCACTATATTGGGTTCTATCTTCTGGCTCTCTGTCTTGTTGATACGGCGGTGGTTGACTTGCCCCACAGGCTGATAATAAAACAACGATTGAGATTGGCATTAATTTCTTGAACAACGTTTGATACTCCATGTGTATATCCTTATTTAATTTGTGCAGTTGAATTTGAAATGACTCCAAGTGCCTAAACATGCATTTTTCTTCTTAACGAGATCTCACTTTAATCATGTGAATATTTACCACATCCGCCATTGTTCAGTTACATCACCTGCAAACTCTACATTTGCAGCAGAAATTACCTTTTGAATGAACTGACAGATATCTTCACCTTGGTTTGAATCGATCAAACAATCATCACAACTTTCATTTAAGGCATTTAAAGACAGAACTAATGTTTTAATATGCTGCTCAGCGCTATCGTTCGTTTGTGCTTCTGACTCGATTGAAGACATAAATTCTAGCAGGCTTGTTATACAAGCAGTGACATCTTCAGGGGTATAATCGGGTTCATCTTCACCTTCAATAAAATCTAATAAATCGTATTGAATAGTTTTAAGTAAATTTTTCACCTTACTCTCCGTGTTATCTAAAGCAAATTGAAGTAAAAATACTGCTTAAGGTTATACCTACAGCATTATTTAAATACGGCAACACCTTCAGTCTCTAACACCGTTTTGGCATCTGCTCGTTCAATTATTTTTAATAAGGTGGTTTGGATAGTTTCGTCTTTTCTAGCATCATCTTTACTAGAGAATTTTTGCTCTTGCACTGCAGCACCTTCTTCTTGAGTAAAAGCAACGACAACCTCGGTTGCGCACTCAACTGAGTCACCAAAGTAGCTTAGTGAAATTTGAGGGTAACCTTGAAAGCCCTTTTTTACTCTTTTTGCTATACGTTTTGTCGATTTATCTAAATTCATAATAGGTACCCAGAAGAAATATAACACCTCATGAGAGGCTTAAAATTGACAACTAAAACGGCATGATAACAAATATATTCAATCGTTTGGTAATCATTTAAGGCATGTTGCTTGGTTACTTATCCATTAGCTACAACAAGTGCCATTTTTTTGAATGGGCGGACATTTAACAGTACCAAACGAGCAATATACACAACAATCGCCGGTTAACGGTTTTATGACAACGTGGCATGAGCTGCATTCATAATAATACTGACAGGCATCAGTAGGCATCACTTCTTTTTTAATAAAGCCACATTCAGGACAAGTTATAAGTGATTCATGAATAATAATGTTCATAAGGCTCTCAAGTGTATGGCGTTATAATAATCTTAGCCAATCAAAGTATAGGAGACGGCGTTAAAAATATTTTAATCGCTTAAAGTCATCTTAATTGCCACTGAAATTATGCACTTTGAGTGATAACGGGTATATAATCACGTTAAGATTTTTATGAACAATATAAAGTAAGGCAAACCATGAATACAAAAATATACAAGCACGTGCACTCATTAGCTAAAGATTTAATGCAAGCGGTTCATAGAAAAAATCAAGTGAGCTTCGATAAACATTATGCTGAATTAAAGCAAGTATGTGAAGATAATGAAGATACCGATAAAGATCACCCTGTGCAGTGGGAAACTCTTGCTGATTTTACCGACGATTTTGATCTAGCTATTTCTATTTACGAAAAAGCATTATTGAAAGCACAAGCAATCAATTCAAAAGATTTTCTCTCGTCAGTTGCTTTTGCTATCGCGTCATTGCAAGTCGAATTAGGTGATAAGGCAAGCGCTATTGAACATCTAAAGAATGCTAAAATTAACAGTAATAAAATTGCTGATAAAGACTTGAAAGCTGAAATCGAAGATTTATTAGTAGCATTAAACGGCGTAGAAGAAGTTGCAGAAACGGTAGAAGTAGTCGAAGAAGTCAAAGCCCCAGTAAAATTGAAAGAATGGAAAGACTTGTAACCGCTAAACTTAGTGCGCTAATTAGGCCGAGACTCGTTAACTGACGAGGTAAGCATAATCACAATGTCTACTCTGTGAAAATATTTTTCTTCTTTAGGTTTTGAATAGTAGATTTAAATTAGGGTAGGGACGTAATTTAACAATAATCACGTCCTCGCCTTAATAAAACTTGTTAATGCTTTGTAGCAATAAAATCCAATACCCAATACCCAATAACCAATACCCAAGCCATGTGAACTTGAGTGGTTACATGAGTGAATTTTATTATGCTTTAAGCGCAATAGACGCCATTTTCATTGTACTTTCAAATGATTCAGCACCTGCAATAAACAAACCATTATGACAGAACATAGCATCATCAATACCTGTTGCGTCTTTAAGTGCTTTATCGGATAAGCCGGCCCATTGCTTTGGCAATGATTTTCTATCTTCGAATGAGCCTAATTCAACAGGTACTGTTTGAATTCTCCATTGCCCAGACGGAGATGGGTAAACCATATATAAAGCCTCAGCAGAGAGAGCGTGAACCGTTCTTTTCCAAGGAGTATATTTCTCTAAAACAATCACTCTTGCATCTTCTGCGTTATCAATCGCTTTCGCTACAATGTCTTTAGCACTAATGCCACCATTAGCAGAAGCAATAAATCGAGTTAAAACACGTGATGCAAAATCAACAGCTTCATCAAAACAGCTATCAAAATCACTATCTTCTTGCCAAGTAGGGTTAAACATTGAAATTGTTTGGCTCAGGCTAATACCTTGAGCAACACCTTCAACATGACCACAATCAATGGCATCAATAGTTGAGACTAAACCTGAATCAACTGAGTTTGCTACCTCTTGATTACCTTGGCATATTTCTAAACCATATTTCTGCCAAATTAAACCAAATGAGGAAAAGGGAATGCCATTTTCGCGTTCTCCTGCACCGCCACGCTGATGATGATCAAATCGACCGGTATCGGCATCATATTCACCACCTACATCAATCACAATATCAGCCTTGCCAATAACCTCTAAATCACGGGTACGAATGAGCTTAAAAGAAGGAAATATACATTTTAATGCCGCGATACTGAAAACATCATCTGCATGAAAATTACCGTTGTGAGTTGCTATTGTTTTATCATTCATTTGTTTTATGTCATTTTAGAAAGGGGTAAGAAGGTGTCGAAATTAAACCTCCCTGTTTAGGGATGTTTTAATAAGTAAAATTACAGGGCGGATTCTATACGAATAGAGCAAACAAAAACAGCGGATTAATAACTAAGCTATCTAGTCGAACACTTGTACCACTGTTTATACTTTTTTTTTGGTCAATTCAGTGCGAGCAAAGGATATTAATCCGTTTTGTATCGATTTTATCGAACAAGTAAATACGCACCAAAACCTAAACCGCAATACATCATTAAAGAAAATATACTGCCAACAATATTTAAAAGCGGTGATATACCAATAAATTGGAAACTCAACACAAAAGAGAGCGTTTTTGGACGTGATTGAAATGAATGAAAAAATTTTAATTCAGTTAATTTTTCTGCTAATGCGTGGTCATCTTTAATCACATTATCAATAGTTTTGTCATAAGCAAAAGCGACTAAATAAAATACGATTAAAAAGGCTAAAATAGATTCCATAACTAATTTCCTGGTAAGGTTCATACTACCCTGAGTAGTATTTAATTGAGTTCAGGTTTTTTCAGACTCATATGATTACCTAGCGAGAGTCTGAAATTACCAACAGTATTTTACCGTGTAATTAACTGATTAGGCCATAGCTTGTCGAAATTAATTCTATTCACCTATTAAATATAACTACAATCACTTATCATTGTTGTTATCGTTCCAAGGAGTGAATAAAACCATGTCAAAAAAACTGCCAGCGTTACACCTCTTTGGAATTTTTGAAGCGGCAGCTCGCCATGAAAACTTTAAACAGGCTGCGGTTGAGTTGTTTATAACGCCTTCAGCGGTAAGTCATCAAATTAAAGCGTTAGAAACTTTTTTAGGTTTTGAATTGTTTCAGCGGAAAAGTCGTGGCGTTGCATTAAATACGGCTGGGAAAATGTATTTACATTATGTGCAGCAAGGCCTTGATAAGCTTGAACAAGGCACTAAGCTTGTAAGTAATAAGTTTTCGTCACCTTCACTTAAAATATCAGCTTTTCCTACGATGACCAGTAATGTCATTATTCCACAATTAAGCTATTTCCAACAAAAACATCCAGATATAGATATTCGTATTGAAACAGGCATGAATATAACCGACTTACGTTATGACGATTGTGATCTTGCCTTACGTATAGGTAAGGGCGACTGGCCAGGTGTAGTGGTTAAAAAATTACTTAACCTTACTGCACATGCTGTATGCACTGCAGATTTTGCTAAAAAGCATAAACTAACTTCACCAGAACAAATCAACCAAGTACCGCTTATTGACCTTGCCAATATGGACAATATTTGGCGAACGTGGGCCGAGGCTATGCAGCTACCTACAATGCAATATCAACATCAATTAACGTTTAGTAATTACGAAGCGTCTTTACAGGCTGCAGAGCAAGGGCTTGGTTTGGCATTGGCAATAATGCCTATTGAATATGCTCTAATTGAACGTAATTTATTGGTGTTACCGTTTGATCAGGGCACAGATTTTGAGCAGGCACTCTATGCGGTGTACCGTGAAGAAGATAAAAACCGTCATGATATTCACTGCTTTTTAGATTGGTTAACAAAGTCAGAAACTTTAAAAGTAATTTAATACTCACTGTATAGGTGACTTTAATTCACCTATACAGTGAATATTATCCTTTTGTAACACACTCTCTATACCACTAACATTGCCTTATCGAATATATCGTTAAACATTCAAATTTTTGAATTAAAAATTAGCGACTACAGCAAGGATGACATAATGTTAAGTTCAAAAATAATAATGGTGATTTATCGGGTTATTGCCGTTTTTCTACTCAGTATGCCTATGGCAATAAATATGATTATTGAAGGAGACATTGTTAGTTCAATTGCTTATGTGCCTTTAATAACATTAGCACTATCAGGAATCGCTATTTATATAGATGGCAAGTTAGACGTTTTATTAAGTCGTAATAGGGTATTACCGACATTTAAGGTACCTACCAGCAATCTTCACATGAAAACGACCAATGATTTAATGGTATAGAAGGGGGGCTTAGGCGATTTTTTCTAACACTATGCGTTGCCACTTAACCTTATCTTTATGTGGTAAAATACTCGGTTGATTATTTAATCTGAATATACATTTAAAACCATAAGACTCGAACAATTTAATTGTATCGTTACTGTTTGTTGGAAAAACTCTCGTACCCATACCTGAAGGGCCATTTCTCAGTGATATAGCGCATCTACCATTTTTGTTTATTAGCGAAGAAATTTTAGCTGTTGCTATATTTCGTTCGACTTCACAAAGGTGATGCCATACGGCATCAATGAGCACAAAATCAAATGTCTCTTGATGGGTTTCTAAACAGGCAAGATTTGGAAGACTACCATGAAGCCATTTTATAGATGTGCCTTTATATTCTTTCATTGCCGCTTTTAAAAATTCTATCATCGGCTCTATTGCCGTAACATTCAAGCCACGTTTATCAAGTGCCGCTGAATGTTGACCGGCACCAGCGCCTAAATCGAGGATTTTTGCGTTCTTTGAGGGTAAAAAAGCAATGAAATCTTTACATACAAGATCAAAATCTAAACTTTGGCTGCTTTGAATAAATAATGGAACAAACCTGTCGTATCCTTCGGTGCCTGGAGTCATTTATTGCCTACTGCCTTAATTAATACGAAAATTATTTGTTTAATCATGAGTTATATCCGTCGACCTGTTGTTAAAAAATGCACCCAGTCCAGCCTATCCCTTTTTTCACATTCTGCAACGGCCGACTCAACATCATATGAAACTTTAATATGATCGATGTTAAGGCTATTGTCAGTTTTCTCTATGAGTGAGTAAGATGCCATAGCATTAAAATTTTCCATTGAATGCACAACAGGCTCATCGTCTGTATATGCCTGCAAACCAACACTGCCAGGATTTATTATGACTTGCCCAGTCGATAATGAAACTGTTCTTGGCGTATGGGTATGACCGCAGCAAATAAGTTTGGATTTCTGGCCGTTTAACAGTTTTATAATCTCCTTATCTGAACGTAAACGCGCATAACCAAGTTCAACGTTTTCGAGTAAATAAATTAAATCATCATCAGGAGTGCCATGACATAAATAAATATCATCTGCTAATTGATAATCAAAAGGTAATGATTTCATCCATGAAATTGGCTCAGTACCCAGATTATCAATGATAAACTTCATCGTTGCATTAGCGGTAATTTCTTCTTTTGTTGCCTCAAATATTTGTCGGTCTTGATTGCCACAAATAGTAACAATGTCATATTGCATTAAAAGATCATAAGTCGCTTTGGGTGCTATGGGTCCGTAAAGAATATCACCAAGGTTGACCATTAGATCAACAGAATGTTTTTTAGCATCAGAAATGACTGCCTCTAGGGCAAATACATTACTGTGAATATCAGATAATACCGCAAACTTCATGGGATCCTCTTCGGGTATGATGTCCTGTTAAAGTCGTTATTGAGCTCTGTTTATTAATAACGTCTAGTTGTTCTTAACCTAACCTAATTAAGAAAGTTTACTTCCATTATGTCTAGTATTTGGCGAATGCTAACGTCTTTTAATACATGCTCTTTGGAAGAGTGTATTGCGCCAGTTTTGTCCCCTAAGGCAATGTCGACTAAGTCAGGTTTACTATCGTGGAGCACTAGTACAATTTTTTTATTGCTAGCTATACAATCTATTGTTATCGCATCGGCATTCATGCCTTGTTTACGTAAGGTTTTATCCATAATGCCCATTAGGGTATCGACGCTTTTATTACGCTCATAAAATATATCATTAGCTTGAGCGACTATCTCGGAGAGCTCTTTTAAGGTTTCTTTCATTATATTCTTATAAATAAAGTATAAGGTTGAACAGGCTATCCCCGTTCCTCTTGATTATGATTCACTCAGGTTTCCTGAAACGAGCACCTTCAAGTGGAGCAGGTATATTAGTGATTTCGTTACTGTAAACTAGCGAGCATTTAAAATCTATCTGCAAGTGAGGCAATTTAATGCAGTGGAAACTGACCATGACAAATCCTTAATCTTGGCTGATGTTGATTTACATATAGATACTGGTCAGTTGTTTTGAGACCATTTATACTTCTGCCATCTTTTTTCACACTATAAGTATAATTATTATGATAAAAAAAATAGGTTTATCACTGCTTTCAGCCGCTGTGCTAGTAGGTTGTGTGGCAACAACGTCTGATGACGCGTCTCAAGTGAACAGTGCTCAAGATATTAAAGTAAGTTATGACAGCATCAATACCGCGCAATTAATTGAGCATACCAAGGTATTATCTTCAGATGAATTTGGTGGTCGTGCGCCATCAAGTGAAGGTGAAAGACTTACTCTTGAATACTTAACTGAGCAGTTTACTGCGATTGGCTTTAAGCCAGGCAATGGTGATAGTTTTTTACAAGAAGTACCGTTAGTATCAATTGAAGCGTCAAGTGATATGACATTGACCATTGGTGGTAAAAACTACCAACACGGCACTGATATGGTAATGGGCAGTGCCCGAATTAGTGAATTAGAACAGCTTAATAATTCAGAGTTAGTTTTTGTTGGTTACGGTGTTAATGCACCTGAATATAACTGGAATGATTATAAAGACTTGGATGTTAAGGGTAAAACGGTTGTTATTTTAGTAAACGATCCTGGCTTTGCTACACAAGACCCTGAGTTATTTACCGGTAATGCGATGACTTATTACGGTCGTTGGACTTACAAATATGAGGAAGCTAGCCGTCAAGGCGCTGAAGGCGCAATTATTATTCATGAAACGGCACCAGCCTCTTACGGTTGGTCAGTTGTGAAAAACTCTTGGACAGGGCCACAATTTAGTTTTCAACGTGAAGACTTAAACAAAGGTCGTGTAGCGGTAGAAGGTTGGATCAATAGTGATGTTGCTACTGAATTGTTTGCAAAAGCAGGTTTAGATTTTGATAAAATGAAAGAGCGTGCCGCACAGGGTAGCTTCAACATTGATATGGGCAATTTAGATGCCTCTATCACGGTGAAAAATACCATCAAAAATTCTATCTCTTATAATTTTATCGCGACCTTACCAGGTCAGAAAAAAGCAGATGAGCATATTTTGTATTCTGCTCATTGGGATCACTTAGGTACTGACTTAACTAAAAAAGGCGACCAAATTTATAATGGTGCTCGTGATAACGCCACCGGTACAGCAGCATTAATTGAAGTTGCTGAAGCGTTTTCAAAGCTACCACAACCACTTGACCGCTCTGTTACCTTTTTAGCGGTAACTGCAGAAGAGCAGGGCTTACTTGGCTCTAAATTCTATGCAGCAAACCCTATTATTCCAGCAGAAAAAACCGTTGCCAATATCAATATGGATGCACTGAACGTAAATGGTAAAAGTGCCGATGTTGCTGTTTATGGTTTAGGCCAATCAGAGCTTGATAACTTTTTAACTAAAGCCGCTGAAAAGCAAAATCGCGTGATTTCGGGTGACCCAAGACCAGCAGCGGGTATTTACTATCGCTCAGATCACTTTGCTTTTGCCAGCATTGGTATTCCTGCGTTATACGCAAAAGGTGGTGCGGTACCAGCCGACCAAGCGACAGCTGATTTACGTGCAAAATTAGATCCAATCCTAGCCAAGTGTTACCACGGCCTTTGTGACCAATACAGTGACGATTGGGACTTAACAGGCGCTGTTGAAGATATGCAATTGTTCTTTGAAATTGGTGTTGAGTTATCTGAGGCTAACGTATGGCCACAGTGGAGCAAAACCTCTGAATTCAAACGTTAAGAGCCACGTTAAAGCAAAGGTAATAACAGCGTTTATAATAACGTAAGGAACATTACTTGCTCAGTTTAATTGAGTAAGTAACTTCAATATTGCAGCGGTAGTAGCAATTTAGCACTACCGCTTTTTTGTGGTTTTTTAAACATCAGCAATTTACTGGAATATTTACTGACAAATGTCAGCAAGCTCTGCTTGGGTAAGTTGAGTTAAATCTTGTGGGCTTAATTCTATCTCTAAACCTCTTTTACCCGCACTAACAAAAATAGTATCAAACTGCTTTGCTGAAGAGTCAATAAAAGTGCTCAGACTTTTCCTTTGTCCAAGCGGACTAACACCGCCAAGAACATAACCCGTTGAGCGTTCAACATCGTTTTTTAATGCCATAGTGGCTTTTTTACCTGCGTATGCCTTAGCGATTAACTTCATGCTTAACATCATCGATACAGGTATTACTGCAACTACTAGTGCCTTATTATCAATGCTTACTACCAAGGTTTTAAAAACTCTACTCGTTGATATATCGAGTTTTTGTGCAGCTTCATCTCCATAAGATTCACTTGTTGCATCATGGTTATATTCATGAACCTGATAAATAACTTTATGTTTCTTGGCGGTATTAATTGCGGGTGTCATTTCAATATCTTCTTACGAGGATTTGTTAATTAGTTTGGAGGTTATCATTTAGATAGTTATTTTATCTACTATTTCTAGCGACATCCTTTGAATAAAGTATATCACCTCTTTTTTCGAATAGTTCTGTTGAAAATGGAATCACGCATGATCGTCCATTTTGTTTAGCATAATATAATGCTTTGTCTGCATTATTCAGTAATACATCAAGTGTCGTGCCATCTTTTCCATATTCAGATACCCCAGCACTAAAGGATATGTAGACTGTTTTTTCAGTGGGTGTATCTAATTGCATATCCTTTATGGATTCTAATATTTCTTGAATATGGGTAGTGCTGCTTCCTTTATCACTCTCATCTTGAATAAGGCAAAACTCCTCCCCACCAATACGAGCAAAAAAAGACATAGGAGTGATCATTTTTTTTATTTGGTCACAAAACATCTCTAACACATAGTCACCAAACTCATGGCCATAGCTATCGTTAAATTTTTTAAAATAGTCTATATCAAGAATACTTATCGAACATTTTAAGTTGGTATTAGCACTTTTTAATTCATTAAATTTGGTAAATAATGCTCGTCTGTTAGCTGTTTTAGTCAGTTGATCGGTATGCGCTAGCAAAAACATTTCGCTACTATATTCTTCAAGCATAGAACTTGAGCTATTTAATAAGTACTGAGTTCTTTTAAGTTTACTTACATCTTGTACGTGAATAATAATAAATTCATTATTTTTATATGCGTTAAATTCATAAATATATTTTTTACGAGATTTTACCATTTCTAATTCAAATAAAAGATTGTCTGCCGTACCCTGATAAATGCAATCTAACTCATCGAATAACTGTATTTCCAATTCATAATAGGCACTTTCTATATTAACGGTACCGGTTGAACTATAGAGTTCATCAAAACTGTTATTGCAGAATAGCAATTTTTTTTCAATCACAGAAAATATAGCTATAGGCATCATTAACAAATCAAATAACTTGAATTCGCCTTGATTATCCCTTGCTGTTAAGTGCATAAAATAGTCTCTTTTTATTAGAAAGTTTATTGATGATCATAGCTGAATCATCTTGTTCCATACCAAACTCTAATAAAGATACCTTTAATAAAGTAACCACCTCATTCCACACATCTTCTTGAATGTTTAAATGCCTATGCACTGATTCTAAGTGGTGGTCAGTAAAGGATACGGGCCCACCTAATAATGATGATATAAAACGAGTTTGATGATCGATCAAAGCTTCCATATTGCTCTTCTCAAAGTATGACCCTATGAGTTCTGAATCGAGCATTTTTTCATAAAAATTCTCGATCAGATTATGGATAGAAGAAAAGCCGCCATATTTAACAAATAATGAAGAGTGCACTAGTTAATCCTTATACAATTATTCTAATAATTAATGGAAAGCTCACGAGCTAGATACATTCCTTTTTATTTCAGAAAGTTAATCAGTTTTAATAATAGAACAAAAATAAAAAACGTGTATTTTAATTCGGGACTTTAATGGCAGGAAATACCTAAGATGAATCAATTATAATTAAAACTATTCGTTAGAAATCATAGGTGAACTGTGTGCATATATGACTGGGAGAGGAATCGAGTTGTCATTTATAGTGATATTTTTCTTTATTTTTTACTGAAAAAAATAGACAATAAAATATCAAAGTATATATCCTAACATTACAACACAAGTTGTTGGAAAGTTATGAAGTTAACAACAATATTACTCGAAAGTGGTGCGAAGCAATGTCTAATAGTTTAAACGTAAAGGGAATTAAATCTGTACTGTTTGTTTGCATGGGTAATATTTGCCGTTCGCCCAGTGCCGAAGCTGTTTTTAGACATAAAATGCAAGCACAAGGTGTAGCGTTAAAAGTGGATTCTGCTGGCACTTTGGGCGCACATGCTAAAGAAAAACCCGATCACCGCGCTCAAAAAGCAGGTGTTGCACGTGGTTACTCCTTTGATGGCATTAAAGCACGTAAAGTCACGGCGAAAGACTTTCATGACTTTGATCTCATTTTAGCGATGGACCATGATAATATCGAAGAGCTTAGAAAAGTAGCGCCACCGGCTACTCAAGACAAAATTCATTTGATGCTAGATTTTGCCGTAGAGCTTGAAGAAGAGCAGGTACCTGATCCTTATTATGGTGGTGCCAGAGGTTTTGACTATGTTCTCGACTTAGTTGAAGCGGCAAGTGATGGTTTATTAGAGAAGATATAAATTAGCGTGCCACTTATTACGACATAAAACTTCTCTGTAAAGGCTAACTACTTTGATATTTCAGGTGGTTAGGATTTTTTAAATCTCACCTACGCCAGCCCTATCTAAAATAACTTCAATCCCCACCGAAATACTGCACTTTGAATGGCAATAGATCAATCTAACTTAGTTGAACGACATAAGTTAAATGTTCACCTGCCTAAACCTGACTCAAACATTATAAATAAAATCGCGAGATAACTTCTTGTTTTTCTTAATTTGAACTAAATTTAACTGATACTGTGAAAACTCTTTGTAATTAAATAGCATCCCAAATTACTCTACAGGTTCAAGTTTAAAATATGAAAATAAAAAAATTACTCATCATTATATTAATTTTCATGTCTATTTCGCCCATTATACTCAGCTATTTTTTTATATCAGCGGAAAGCAAAACACTGCTTCATGATAATAGTATTTCAAAACTTAACGACATAGCCATCTTGCAGCATAAACGGATACGTCAATTATTAGTGAGTAAGAAAGAATCGGTGAACTTAATTGCTAGTCGAACACAATTAAGATTATTAGTAGAGCGTATTCAAAGAATCGATTCAAAAGAGTCAAATAATCAGCTATTAAAAATACTTGAAGACGCTAAGAATTCGGCAAGTAACATAAAAAAACTATCTATCATATCTATTGATAAGAACATTATTGTTTCTACTGGTATTGAGGTAACTCTCCAACATCAAGATACCTTCATTTATTCAAATAAAACCACAGATGATTTTTTTAATATTCAAATTTTTAGAGGAAACCAAGGTGGATTGATAATAGGTTTTCTAGAAAGCCTTTATATACAAGATAAACTTATTGGTTATATATCTGTTGAGTTTTCCAGCCAAGAGTTACTCAATATTATTTCAGACTACACAGGGCTGGGGCTTACTGGAGAGGTAGTACTCGCAGGTAAGGATGCCGAGGGTAACACTATTTTTTTAACACCAACTCGACATGATGAAAAGTCTGCATTTAATATAATTATCCCGAAAGGTAAAGTAGATATTCCCATTATATATTCCATGAAAGGTGAATCAGCCATATTAAAGGATTATGTGGACTACCGTTCGGTACCTGTACTTGCTATATCTCACCATATACCTGAAGTTTCTTGGGGCATGATAGTTAAAATTGATAGTAGAGAAGCGTTTGAAAGCTTGGATTATTTACTATCCTTTATGCTTCAGTTAACTATTCTGCTCATTAGTATTGCTATTGGTATTTCTATTTTTTTAAGTAAAAAATTATCTGAGCCCATACAGGCATTGAGACAAGTCGTTCTCGGTATTAACCGAGGAGAAATAAACTTAAGGGCTGCAAAAACAAAGTTATTTGAAATAAATGAACTGGGTAAATCATTTAATAAAATGTTTTCATCGCAACTTAATGCCGAAGTGGCATTGCATGACGCTATAAAGCAGTTAACCATTATGAATGGACAACTACAGTCAGAAGCTGAGCGATTCAAGCGATGGAAAGAATCTAACTTCATCGGCATTATTCATTCTGACGCAGAGGGTAATATACTTGATGCAAATAGTGCGCTGTTGGACATGTTAGGTTATAGCGAAGTAGACCTGTCAAAAGGTGACATTGATTGGAAAAATTTAACACCTAAAGAGTTTCTTCATTTAGATATGTCAGCCATAGAAGAAGCGGAAGAGAAAGGTTATTGGACCCCATTTGAAAAAGAGTATTTTCATAAAGATGGTCACAGAGTGCCAATACTGATTGGTGGTTCATTGTTTAAATACGACTCAAAAGAATTCATTGTTTTTATCATCGATTTAACGGATAGAAATAAACAATTAGCTGCGTTAGAGAAATATAAACGCATCATCGAAGATTCAAGTGACTTGATAGCCTTTGTCGATAATAATTACCGATTCAAAATGGTTAACCCTACTTATTGTAAATACCATGGAGTACCTAAACATAAAATAGAAAATCATCATGTGATCGACGTTTTAGGACAAGAGTTTTTCCTTGAAAAGATCAAACCGCTAATTGATCGAAGTTTATTAGGTGAAATCACCAAAGAGTCAGAGACCGTTAGATTCAGCGCCTTAGGCGAGAGGTTACTTAATACAACATATACCCCTTATAAAAATGATGAGGGCAACATTGTCGGTTTAATATTTAGAGGGGAAGACATTACTGAATTAGAAGCGCATCGGCAGTTACTTGAATCGACTAAAGTAGAACAACTACAAATTATTAATAGCATGCTTGAAGGGGTGTTAACTACTGATAACAGTGGTGTTATTTTAACCTTTAATCCTGAAGCAGAAAATATATTTGGTTATAAAGTAAATGAAATTGTCGGTAAAAATGTCTCTTTACTGATACCGCATAATCATGCCGTAAACCACGATAATTACTTGATAGGTTTTTTAAAAGGCAATAAATCGGCTATGGTTGGTAATCGTCAAGGGCGTCACGTTCTTGCTTTGCATAAACTACAACATGAGTTTCCCCTAAGAGTTTCAATTGCTGAGTTACCGTCAAACCAACAAAGTAAAGCAAGGTTTATCGCAAATTTTCAAGATTTGACCGAAGTAGAGCATCAAAATGAAATTATAAATCGTACTTTAAGAATGGAATCGCTAGGCAACGTTATTGGTGGGATTTCTCATGATTTCAATAATATACTAGGCATAATTACTGGCTATTGTAGCTTGCTTTTAGACTCACCAATCACTGCGCTGGATAATCGATATTTGTCGATAATATCTGCAGCGAGTGAAAGAGGGGCTACATTAACTGAAAAATTATTAACCTTTACTAAGAATCAATCTTCAGATATTAGCTTATTATCACTCAATGAAATTATTTTAATGAATAAGGATGTGATAGAAACGTTACTCACTAGCCAAATATCTTTACAATTAGTATTAGAGCCTAAGCTTCTATTGACCTGTGTTGAAAAAGGTTTATTGGAAGATTTACTTTTGAATATGTCAATTAACGCCATGCATGCAATGCCAAGTGGTGGTGAGTTGCAGATTAAAACAGCAAACATAGTACTGGGCGGTGATGAGAAGTTTGATTTGCCTTTTCAAGCGGGTCAGTATGTACAGCTTACTATTGAAGACAACGGTTGCGGTATGAGTAAAGAAGTGTACTCGAAAATATTTGAACCTTTTTATACCACCAAAGGCAGCGTGGGGCATGGTCTTGGTTTATCACAATGTTATGGTTTTGTTAAATCAAGTAATGGGGTCATTAAGGTTGATTCTGTTATCAATCAAGGCTCGATATTCACAATCTACTTCCCTGTATCTGAAGAACAAAAAGATACTAAGAAGTTACCTACGTCTATTGAACAAAATAAGTTTGATGCAAAAGATTACACGTTACTCATTGTTGATGATGAAAATGAAATTCGGTTATTAAATAGTGAACTTCTTAGCAATGAAGGCTTTACTACTTTTAGTTGTGACAATGCAGCAGAAGCATTGGTGCTTTTACGTGATCAGCATATTGATGTGATAGTCACTGATGTGGTCATGCCTGAAATGGGGGGAGTTGAATTTATTGATAAAGCCAAAGCATTAGTGCCCGAAATAAAGTATCTTTTTGTCAGTGGTTACCTTGATGAAAAAGATACAATACAAGCTCAAAAAATAACACCTTTGTTGAATAAACCGTATAGAGGCAGTGAACTTGTTTCGGTAATAGAATCGATAATTCAGCAATAGATATGACTATAGGCGATGAATAATATTATTTAAGTAATAAAAAAGGGATCTATAAGATCCCTTTGCTAGGTGAATAATTATTTATTCACCTTATTCAGCGAAACGTGTTTTCACGGCATCAGCCAATATAAATAAAATATCGTCACTTACAGTTAAGTCAACACAAGCATCAGTGATACTTTTTCCATAGACTAACGGCGTGCCTTCTTTGACTGCTTGATTACCTTCCTCTAAAAAGCTTTCAATCATTACACCAAACAAACTTTCTTCACCTTGGCTGATTTGATCTGCTAACGAGCGAGCAACATCAATTTGTTTGTTGTGATCTTTGTAGCTATTACCATGACTACAATCAACCATTACTTTTTTCGCTAATGAGGCTTTTTCAAGTCTTTGACAAGTGTCTTTAATATCTTCAGCATGATAGTTAGGTACTTTTCCGCCACGTAATATTACGTGAGCAAAGGGATTACCATGGGTTTGGTAAATACACATTTGGCCACTCTTATCTGGCGAATATAAAACATGCGGTACACTTGAGGCTTGAATTGCATCGAGTGCAATTTTAACATTTCCATCAGTACCATTTTTAAAACCAACAGGGCAAGAAAGCGCAGAAGCTAATTCACGGTGAACTTGGCTTTCAGTGGTACGTGCACCGATAGCGCCCCAGCTGATTAAGTCAGAAATATACTGGCCGGTAACCATATCTAAAAATTCAGTGCCAGCAGGTAGGCCTAAGTCATTAATTTCTACTAGTAAGCTACGGGCAAGTTGTAAACCTTTGGCAACACGAAATGACTTGTCTAAATCAGGATCGCTAATTAAGCCCTTCCAACCAACCGTGGTGCGGGGCTTTTCAAAGTAAACGCGCATTACAATGAGTAATTCATTTTTGTATTTATCGCGTAATACTGTCAGCTTTTTTGCATAGTCAATTGCTGCAACGGTATCGTGAATTGAGCAAGGGCCGATAATTACCAGCAAACGCTTGTCTTCACCTCTGATAACCGCTTCTATTTCTTTGCGGCTTTTCATAATAAAGTCTGCGGTGTCAGTGCTTAATGGTATTTGCTCAGCAAGTTGTGCTGGCGACGCTAAATTTTCAATCAGCGTTGTGCGTAATTCATCTGTTTTAATGGTCATGAAATTCTAATACTTGTGTAGTTTAAGTTTTGTTTACACTTGGTTGTAGCTTGGTTTGCTAAGGACAAACACCATGCTATGCATAAACTAATTTATGCGCGCTAACATAGCTAAAATACAGGCTAATGTGAACTGTTTACTCATAATAAATTAATAAAAAGCCATAAAAATGGAATAAGATACCGATAAATTGACATTCGACATTTATTTTAATATTTATAACGCTGTAAACCTGTTTCAGCCAAGATTTTAGCGGTGATTTCTTCTACCGAAAATTTGGTGGTATTGATGAACGGTATCTTTTCATTTTTATAGAGTTTTTCTACTTCCCTGACTTCCATCCGGCATTGTCTGGCTGACGAATATTTACTGTTAGCCATTCGACCATTTCTTATATCAATTAGGCGCTGGGCATCTATGGTTAAACCAAACAATTTTTTATGAAATGGTTTTAGAAAAACAGGGATTTTTAGCTCTTCCATATCATCATCGGTAAAAGGGTAATTAGCCGCTTTTATACCGTATTGTAGCGCTAAATAGAGCGCGCTAGGGGTTTTTCCAGAACGTGATACACCGACTAAGATGACATCTGCTTCTTGGTAATTGGTGACATTTGAACCATCGTCATTGGCTAAAGCATAATTTACCGCTTCAATGCGGTAATCATAGGTGTTTTCATGAATGCTATGAGTTCTATGCGCTGTAGGTTTAGCGGCGATTGCTAGCTCTTTTTCAAGGGGAGCAATAAAGGGTTCTAAAAAGTTATAAATGACGGCGTCGCAACTATCAATGATTTCACGAATGTCATTATTAACAAAGGTATGAAATACCAAGGATGGCTGGCCGGAACGACTGGTCGCTTTGTCAATTTGTGCTTTTGCTTCGTGCGCTTTTTCGATAGTCTCGACAAAAGAAATGGTGTGGTGTTCAAGTTCTGTAGGGAAAAGTGATAGCAGTGCATGACCAAAAACTTCTGAGGTAATGGCGGTACCATCGGAGATATAAAAAGCAGAGCGCATAATTAATTCTTCTTATTCGAATAGTGAGTTGAATCGTTATTTATCAGTAATTAATCTATCATGAAAGTTAGACTGAAAACTTTTAACATATATTTCTTTTTGTCTTTCAGTTTCTATAACTGGCAGTGTAGAATGTATTCAACTACAAATAAACAATCAAATTTATTTTTAAATTGGAGAAGTGACGTGCAAGAAAATGTTCTTTGGTATCAAAGCTTAGGCATGAACGATGTAGACCGCGTTGGCGGAAAAAATGCATCCCTTGGTGAAATGATTTCTAACTTAGCTAACGTTGGCGTGCAAGTCCCAACCGGCTTTGCTACTACGTCATTTGCGTTTAATGAATTTTTAGAGCAAAGCGGTATTAATGAAAAGATTTACCAACTTCTTGATGATTTAGATGTAGATGATATTAGTGCACTGGGTAAGTGTGGCGCTATTATTCGTCAATGGATTATCGATACGCCATTTCTTCCTCAAATGCAGCACGATATTGAAGCGGCTTACGCTAAGCTTGCTGGCGACTTCTCTGACGATGCCTCTTTTGCCGTACGCTCATCAGCAACCGCAGAAGATATGCCAGATGCCTCTTTTGCCGGCCAACAAGAAACCTTTTTAAACGTACGCGGTTTTGATTCAGTCATGGTTGCTATTAAACATGTATTTGCATCGCTTTTTAATGACAGAGCTATTTCATACCGTGTTCACCAAGGTTATGACCATCGTGGTGTTGCCTTATCTGCTGGTATTCAGCAAATGGTACGCAGTGATATATCTGCTTCAGGCGTTATGTTCTCAATTGATACTGAATCGGGTTTTGACCAAGTTGTTTTCATCACATCAAGCTTTGGCTTAGGTGAAATGGTTGTACAGGGAGCGGTAAACCCTGATGAGTTTTATGTTCATAAACCAACGCTTGCTAAAGGAAAACCTGCAGTAGTACGACGTAATATTGGTAGTAAAGCGATTAAAATGGTGTACTCAGATAGTCAGGAGCACTCTAAGCAAGTTGAAATTGTTGATATTGATGAAGCAGATTCTAACCGTTTTTCATTAACCGATAGCGAAGTTGAAGAGCTAGCTAAACAAGCGGTAATCATTGAAAAACATTACGGCCATCCAATGGATATTGAATGGGCCAAAGATGGTTTAGATGGCAAACTATATATTGTTCAAGCACGTCCTGAAACAGTTAGAAGTCGTGAAAATGCCAATGTAATGGAACAGTTCCAATTACAAACTAACGATAATGTAACGGTTGTTTGTGAAGGTCGTTCAATTGGTCATAAAATTGGTAGTGGTGAAGCAAAAGTTTTATCGTCACTGGCTGAAATGGATAAAATTCTACCAGGTGATGTATTAGTCACTGATATGACAGACCCTGATTGGGAGCCTATCATGAAACGGGCCTCAGCAATTGTGACTAATCGCGGTGGCAGAACGTGTCATGCAGCTATCATTGCACGAGAAATGGGAATTCCTGCGGTTGTTGGTTGTGGTAATGCAACTGCGCTTATTAATACTGGCGATAACGTTACCGTTTCATGCGCTGAAGGTGATACCGGTTTTATTTACCGTGGCAAATTAGATTATGAGGTGAAGACCTCTGAAATTAGCGATATGCCAGAATTACCCCTTAAAATCATGATGAATGTTGGTAATCCAGACCGAGCTTTTGCTTTTGCTCGTCTACCTCATGCAGGCATTGGTTTAGCGCGCTTAGAGTTTATCATCAATAAAATGATTGGTATTCACCCTAAAGCACTGCTTAATTTCGATACGCAATCGGCTGATTTACAAGATGAAATTAATGATATTATCGTAGGTTATGATAATCCGGTTGAGTTTTACATTGCTAAGCTGACCGAAGGTATTTCAACATTAGCAGCAGCATACTCACCAGAAAAAGTGATTGTGCGCATGTCTGATTTTAAATCAAACGAATACGCTAACCTTGTTGGCGGCGCAGCGTATGAGCCGCATGAAGAAAACCCTATGATAGGTTATCGTGGTGCAGCGCGTTATATCTCTAAAGATTTCAGAGATTGTTTTGCTCTTGAATGTGAAGCGATAAAGCGGGTTCGTAACGACATGGATTTAACTAACGTTGAAGTGATGATCCCGTTTGTACGTACGTTAGGTGAAGCAGCTGCTGTTATTGATATTCTAGCTGAGCATGGCTTAAAACGTGGCGAAAATGGCTTGCGCGTTATTATGATGTGTGAATTACCTTCAAACGCTTTGTTAGCGGATCAGTTCCTTGATTACTTCGATGGTTTCTCTATCGGCTCAAACGATTTAACGCAATTAACCCTTGGTTTAGATAGAGACTCAGGTTTAATCGCGCATTTATTTGATGAACGCGACCCAGCGATTAAAATACTATTAGCGATGGCGATAAAAGCCTGTAAAAAACGTGGGAAGTATGTGGGTATTTGTGGTCAAGGGCCTTCAGATCATGAAGACTTTGCCGCTTGGTTAGTAGAGCAGGGCATTGATAGTGTCTCGTTAAACCCTGATACGGTATTACCAACATGGTTATACCTTGCTGAGCAATTAGCTAAAAAAGCCTAAAACCTTTAAATAAAGTTAATAGCCAAAGCTTATAGCTAAACCTTAGCGACAATGAAAGCACGTTAATCTCTTAATTGAGTTAGCGTGTTTTTTTATGGGTAAAATAAGGGATATCTCTAATGCATTGTAGGGCAGAAAGTGATGTAGGGTTTTAATCCTTTTTGTCACCACATTGGAGCTGTGCGAGCATCTGGTTAAGTATCGCTTTATTAGGGCGTCATAACTCAAAGCCAAAGCCTTGTGTTGCCTGCAAGTTTTAACTATACTTTGTACCATATAAAGTACAATTAAAGGTATCGTTATGAGCAGAATTCATTTTGATCAGGATATACAACCGCTTTCTGATTTTAGGGCTGGTGCGGCTTCTTTTATACGTCAGGTTAATGAAACAAGAAGACCTATTGTAATTACCCAAAGAGGGAAAGGTGTAGCTGTTGTTGTTGATGTTGCCGAGTATGAAGCTATGCAAGAAAAGATTGAATTGCTCGAAGAGATGCAAAAAGCAGAAGCTCAACTTTCTGCTGGGTTAGGTGTTTCAAGTTCTGAGGCTAGAAAGCGAATTTTACAGAGTATTCAAAGTTGAAAGTAACTTGGTCTCCTTTGGCATTAGAAAAGTTAGAAGCAACCGCTAAGTATATTGCACTTGATAAACCATCTGCAGCCGATAAATGGGTGAATGACATTTTTGATCGCGTAGATTGACTTGCTTCTCAACCTGAAATAGGGCGGGAGGTTGCAGAGTTGTTAGGCTCAAATTATCGTGAAGTAGTTTTTGGCAATTACCGCATTATCTATAAAATTGAAAATGAGGTAAAAATACTAACTTTATGTAATAGTCGTCAGCTTCTAAGTTCTGAAAATATTGAGTTATAAGCCTTTAAGCTAGGATAAAGACAGCTGGCTTTTTCTCCTTCGTCGCTATTTTAGCTAACAATCTTTTGCCTGTTAATGTGGGCGTAGGCTTTTGTTTAATACATAATTAAATTTCAGTAAGCTAGGGTAACGTCATACTCATTTAATCAATCAGAGCCATAAACAAATACCATGACCAGAAAAATATTATCACTAAACATTAAAAGAAAAGTTGTGGATGAACCAATAGTTGAAGTAGTCCAGAATAAGGCTTATGTTGATCCTCAAAAGCGTTTTTTAAATGGCACAGCCATAAACCCTGAGCAATGTATTCGCCTAGAGTTAGGCTCTCAGCAATTTTCTACGCGCGCTATGGATATCTTTACGCCAATTGGAATGGGACAACGAGGTTTAATTGTTGCAGCCCCAGGCTCTGGAAAATCGACTCTATTAAAGCACATTTGCCAGGCGGTGGGTGAAGCACATCCAGAGATCAAACTTTATGCATTACTTATTGATGAGCGCCCTGAAGAGGTGACTGATTTTAAGCGCAGCGTGCCAGCTAAAGTATATGCCTCATCTACAGATGAAAACTATGACAATCACGTGCGCGTAGCCAATGAACTGCTTAATGTCGCACGTAAAGAAGCTGGTGAAGGTCACAATGTCATGATTGTGATTGACTCTCTGACAAGACTCACACGAGTTTATAATGCCAATCAAAAGAGTAGCGGTCGTACCATGTCAGGAGGCATTGATGCGAGAGCGATGGAAATACCACGGAAACTGTTTGGCACGGCGAGAAATATAGAAAATGGTGGCTCGATCACTATTCTCGCAACCATACTTGTTGATACTGGCAGCCGCATGGATCAGGTAATATTTGAAGAGTTCAAGGGCACGGGTAATATGGAAGTTTTTTTATCACGTGAGGCCGCTAATCAGCGGGTTTTTCCTGCATTGGATATTGCTAAAAGTAGTACGCGCCGTGAGGAGCTTATTCTCAATGCGAAGGATCTCGAAAAAATCAGAGTTTTACGTAGAGCACTTACCGACCTTAAACCTGTTGATGGTGCAAGGGCACTTGTTGAGTTACTTGAAAAATACCCAACGAATGCTGAGCTATTGAATCGTTAACTAGTATTACATTGTAGAACTAAATAGTAGACTCTAATTGTTTAGTTTAATTGCTTTTTGAGGCATGGCTGACAGCCGAGGGTAATAACTCAATGTGAGCTTTCCTGTATCATCGTCATCAATAACAAAATAGTCTAATGAACCTTTGTAAACAAAGCTGTTCTTAGAAATTGGCATAACTTCATAAGGTAATGAATCATCTCTTCTAGTATAGATAAGCCCTTCTTCCACGAATAAGGTTCGTGTTGAATTATTGTCTATTTTATAACGTCCTAAAAATTTATTAAGTTGGTTTTTTTCCATTGCAAAGGGGGCATAGTCGGGGTAATTAATACCTAATATCTCAGCAGATAATAGCAGGGTTAAATTGAATGGTTTAGAGGAGTAGTCATTGCTCAGCGCGGCAAGGTAAATGTCTTCTTCTGGAAAATACACGGCACTTGTTTTAAAACCTGGAGTGCTTCCTTGATGAATAATTGCGTTATGCTTGTGGATTTTAATATTATTTAAGCCAAAGCCGTAACGAGAAAAACTACCATCATTTAGTTTAAATCCTGTAATCATCATTTTATAGCTTTGGTCTGAAATCAATAACCCTTGGCTCAAACTGCGATACCAAATGGCCAAATCATCAACGCTTGAAACTAAACCTCCTGCGGAAAAAGCCCATGATACATCGATAGGTTTTGCTTTTTTAATTTCAGCTCTTCTTGTTTGGTAATAACCAATAACTTCTTTTGAATTGTTTATTTTACGGCCATAATAACTATTATTCATGCCTAATTTGTTAAAAATGTTAGCTTCTATGAATTGACCATAGGTCTGTTTACTGACAACTTCGATAATTTTACCTAGCAATAGATAACCGCTGTTGGAATAGCTCATCTTCTTACCAGGCGGGAATTTAATGGTTTCCTTCATCAATAAAACCATTAGTTTATCTAACGAAATTGCTGTCTTTCTATGTTCAGCTATGTTTTTAGGGTTTCTATAAAGTCCTGAAGTATGGCTCATTAAGTGTTCAATTGTGATGTCACTTAGTTGTGGTGCTAAGTTAGGTAAATATTTGTGCACCTTATCGGTAATCGATAATTTCCCTTGCTCTTGCAACATCAATAAAGCTGCGCTGGTAAATTGTTTTGTGATTGAAGCAAGTTTAAATTCACTGCTAGTGGTAAGAACCTTTGAAAGTTCGATATTAGCTTTACCGCGAGCACCTTTATATATGGTTTGTCCTGCCTTGGTCACTATGACAGACACTCCTGGCCCTTTTACATCGACATAGTTTTTTAATAACTTATCAAAATTTACAGTATTGCTTGCGAAACATTGACTCGAGAGCACAAAAAAAATGATGAAATAAAGTCGGATAAAATAGCTTTTCATTAGGAACATTGTAAATTATTCCTATTATATGGATGCTGATTTTACGTGAAAGGCAAGTGATAACGAACTGATGAAATATTTTATTCAGGGGTGTTGAACTGTTTTATTGTAATTAATAATAAGCTAAAACAAGGTGATAGGGAATATATCTTTCAAGTTAAATTAAAGAGGGCGTTTTAATTCTTCTCTGGTGAGTTATTTAAACGAACTCTGGGAAATTATTAAACCTTGCATACTGGGTGATATTATAAGGCGGTCATTAAACATTTAGTTGATCAAAATAGCGTAATTAATTGTCAGGTTTCTTTACAATTTAACTTCAAATTTAATCATAGAACACCCTGAAAATCTTCATAAGCTGATAAGACAACAACTTACAATCAAGGTACAAATAATGCATACTTACTGAAATATCATATGTTTTTCACTTTTGGGGAATAGGATGAAAAAAATTGCATTCATTAAAAAATTATTTATAGGGACAAGCCTTCTATTTACTAGCCTTGTTGTTAGTGCTGGCAACTTTGACGTAGACGGTTGTTTTGGTTGTAATGGTGAAACTTACGATGTAGGTTTTAAGGTTGAGTTTGATGTCAATGGAACTCCTGCAAATGGCTTTTTGTATATTGGTGAGTCGGATGACAGTCAATATATGTATTTTGAAATGCCTTTGGCGTTTGTTGATACAGCATACGGGGATGAAGCAGCAGATCATGGTTGGAAGCCGAAAAAAGACTCTAGCAAAACGAGACCCTTTGATAAGATTATCGGTAGTGACCGTTTAATTGAGTTTAAATTCCCAAATGATGGCAACGAAGTTCTGGTTGATATTGATGTATTAGCGTGTACAGAAAAATGTGTAAAACCTAAGAAAATATACGACGATAATCAAAACACCTATCAATCATCAGGGTATGAAAGCTGGGGGAAGGGAAGTAAATCAGATGGTGATGATCACAATGATAATGCCGCTGATATTTTTGCTCAACAAGACGGTCAAACACAAATTAGAACGACTATGGATTATAACGTTGGCTTAGCAGGCTTTAATTCTTTAAATTCTGGTGCAACAGGAGCCGATGAAGACAAATGGTTATATAATTATGGTTTTGAATTTGAATTTAAAACAAACGTTTTTGGAGATAATATTGGCGAGTTAACTAAAGAAACATTAGCTAACTACTTAGCACTTGGAGATTCCCATGCCTCAAGCGCAAAAGATGGAAAAAATACAGCAGATACAGAGATCACAGGGCGATGTGAACCTGATTGCTTGCCAACAACAGATGTATCAGAGCCACCAACAGATGTACCAGAGCCAACATCATTGGCTATTTTTGCTTTAGCTATCGCAGGTCTATCTTTCTCTAAGCGTCAACGTAAATTAACTTAGCCAATCTTACTAACTACTGCAATTTATTAAAAAAGCACTGTAATTAGCGGTGCTTTTTTATATGCTCTATTCTAAAAGATATATATTCACATTAAAGGTTTTTATGAAAATAGATAACTCTCGCCATTTTATTTCTTTAAGTGCATTATTTTTAATCTTTTTTTCGTTGGCTGTCGTAAGTTCAGAGCAGGCAATTGATCAATCTCAAGCCAATGTGGATTACGAAAAAGCGTTAATGAGTTTTGAAGAACAAGACTATCGCGCAACCATGATTCATTTAAAAAACACCTTTCAAAATACCCGAGAGCATTTAGCCGGTCGTATTTTATATGCAAAGGTTTTACTTGCTCACGAGAATGGTGTTGTCGCAGAGGTTGAGTTAAATTATGCCAATGAATTGGGCGCTGATTTAGATCTTCTGAGACCACTGCAAGCTAAGGCGTTATTGTACCAGCAAAGATTTACCGCAGCATTAGAGCTTACGCTACCGGGTAATAGTCGCACTGACGTTGAACTTGAACTTGCTTACTTACGTGGTCAAGCCTATATCGGGCTGAATAAGTTTGCTTTTGCAGAAGAAAGTTTTGACCACGCATTAACTTTATCCCCTCGTCATAACCTGGCAAACTTAGGTAAAGCACAAGTATACCTTGCTCGCAAACAATTTACATTAGCAGAGCAATATACTGATAAAGCATTGTTAGGTTATAACATCCCTGAAAGAGCAAGAGTGATCCGTGCAAAGTTATTTTTAATTGCCGGTGATATTGATGCAGCGCTAGCACAGTTAAACAAGGCAGTAGAAGTTAACCCGGACTATTTAGCTGCTCGAATGATAAAAGCAGAGGTATTGTTATCACAAGGTGACGTTGATCTTGCTGAAGAAAGTATTAATTATATTCTTGATATTGCTCCACAAGAGCCGCAAACCAATTACCTCAGAGCTATTGCATCCAGTAAAAAAGGTAAAACCGCAGACATTGAAAAGACCTTCTCCAATATTTTAGCTACCTTAAGTGCATTACCCGATAATATTAGACAAGAAAACCCACAATACCTCTATTTGGCAGGTTATATTTTATATAAACAAAATAACTTGCTGGAGGCGGGTAACTTTTTTAATCAATACCTCGACCGAGTGAATGATTACCGCGCTATAGTGATGTTGGCTGACATTGAGATAAGGCTGCAAGAATATGCAAATGCTAAAAACTTATTAATAAAAGCAAACCGTCATTTCCCAAAGAATGAAACGATTCTGAATTTATTGGCAAGTAGCTTTATGGGGTTAGAGCAGTATGAGGATGCGCAACGTTACTTTATTGAATCATTACAAATAAACCCGAGCAACCCAAATGTGGTATTACAATTTGCAAAGAGCTTTATTGCCCAAGAAAATTACAGTAAGGCAATCGAGTTATTATTAAAAATAGAACAAGCATTTCCTAATATGGTACCCGCTTTATTAGCTTTAAATACCAGCTTTAATGAGTTGAGACAATTTAATCTAGCTATAATCCGAAGTCAAAAATTAGTCTCTATTGCGCCAAAAAATTCGTATTTTCAATTTTTACATGGAAACAATTTAGTAAATAGCAATGAGTTAGCACAAGCTGAATATTCTTTTAATCAAGCAATATTAATTTCTGCTGATTATATTGATGCCAAAGTGGCCTTAATTGAATTATTGGTTATTCAAGGTAGCAACACACAAGCAAAAATAGAGCTAGAAACATTACTAAGCCAGTATCCTAAGGATATAGTGATTATGAAGTCTATTGCTTCATTGCACTATTTATTAGAAGAATATAATGACAGTGCTTTGTGGTTAGAAAAAGTATTAGCTGAAAATGTAGCTGATGTTGAAGCATTAATTTCTTTAGATCAGGTTTACCGAAAAACAAATCAATTAGATAAAATTCAACTGAAACTCGAAGCTATTTTAGTAAATGATTCGATAGGCGCATTGCATGAATTACTCGGAGGCGTTTATTTAAGCCAACGAAACTATAAGCAGGCGGTCAAGCAGTATGAACGTTATGTAGAAGTGGAAAGAAATAGAGGCTACGCTTTGTCAATATTAGCCAATGCACAAATAACGGCTAGAGATATTAACGGAGCTATTTCGTCATTAAGAAAAGCATTAGTTTGGGATGATGAGGTTGTTACCATCCATATTTTATTAACCCAATTATTAATGGTTAGTGGAGAAATAGAAGAAGCAGCTCAACAGATTAAAATTATTCGCTTAAAAGATAAAAAAGGGGCCATTGCAGATTTATTATCAGGAGACTTGTTATTTAAGCAAGGTAAATATTCCAAGGCATTGCCTTTTTATCAACGTTCGTTAAGTATTAACCCCTCAACAGCAAGTATTCTCGCTTTGTATCGAACCTATAAAAAATTGAATAAACTTAAAAAGGCTGAACAGTTATTAACAAGTCAAATTGAGAAAGCAGAAAGTGTAGAATTAAAGTTTGTTATTGCACTTGCTGATGTTTATCAGTTACAAAAAAAATATGAAATGACAACCAACCTTTATCAAAAGGCACTTAAAGAGTATCCCAATTCCCCCGCCTTATTAAATAACCTTGCTAACAACCTCATTGACCAAGGTGAAATTGAGCAAGCGGTTGTTTTTGCTAAACGAGCTATTACCATCGCCCCTAATAATGTCACGATTCTCGATACCATGGCATGGGGACAAATCAATTTAGCTAATTATGAGGCCGCACTTACCTATTTACGTCAGGCATTAGCACTTGATACGGCCAATAACTCTGTCAAATATCATTTAGCAATCGCATTAGATAAGTTGGGCAGACGAAAGTCAGCGCAAAATTATTTGATTCAAGTTGTTGAAAGTTACTCTCCATTTAAAGAGAAAGCACAGGCAAAGAAATTATTGGATAATTGGGTTAGCGAGTAAATAAATTAACCAGATGATATGAAAATCATTTATTGTTTTATTAATGCTTTAGCTTTTCTACTTTAATCGGTCATATTTGATAAACGTATATCCCGCCTAGAAGGGCGGTTTTACTATAAAACGAATGGTTTAGTATTTTTCATTATTTATGATGACTCAACTATTTCTATCATAATGAAAAAAGAGGTCTATGGTTGAACAATCAAGTAGATAAATATTCATTTTTCATTGGAATTATTGAATATTTCGCGCTAAATCGAGTAAAAATACAATTTTTACATGATATACTCGAAACACTATCCTGTTTCAAAAAAGTTAAGTCGTTATGCTTCCCCATATCAGCCATAAAAATCACCTTCCTGCTTTATATACCGATTTTATTAATTCATTAAAAGACAAAAACTTTACTGGTGATATTAATGCCAGTTACGGCGCGCGGCTCTCAGTTGCAACAGACAACAGCATTTATCAGCAGTTGCCGCAACTTGTGATCCAACCTCGTACTAAAACTGATATCGCTTTACTGGCTAAAACAGCCAGTGATGAACAATACTTGAGCATTAAATTTAGCGCCCGTGGTGGCGGTACTGGGACTAATGGTCAAAGTTTAACGCCAGGTGTGGTGGTTGATTTATCTAAATACATGAATAAAGTTTTAGAGATCAATATTGAAGAAAAATGGGTACGTGTTGAAGCGGGTGTGGTTAAAGATCAGCTTAATGACTACTTGCGTCCTCATGGTTTTTTCTTTGCGCCCGATTTATCAACGTCAAATCGAGCTACGGTTGGTGGCATGATTAACACTGATGCCTCAGGGCAAGGCTCTTTAGTGTACGGGAAAACGTCAAACCATGTATTAGCGCTTGAATCTGTGTTGGTTAATGGTGATGTCCTAAGCACAGAGCCTATGGATTTGGCACAAGCAAAATCGTTAGCACTTGAAAGTAATAGCCAAGATAGTAATCAAACAACGTCTCATGCAAAAATCATGGCACAGGTACTCGATACTTGTATTGAAAACAGAGAAAAAGTCTTAGAAAAATTCCCACGCTTAAACCGTTTTTTAACCGGTTATGATTTAGAAAACGTCTTAACAACCAATGACAATGGTGAAATTACTGGTGTCAATTTATCACGTTTGATCACCGGCTCTGAAGGCTCACTCGCCTTTGTTTGCGAAGCAAAATTAAATATTAATGCAATACGTGTAGCTAAAACACTGATAAATATTAAATACGATAGTTTTGATTCAGCGCTTCGCCATTCCCCAGCATTAGTTGAAGCCAAGGCAACTTCGGTAGAAACGATCGATTCGCGCGTACTTAACTTAGCTAAGCAAGATATTGTTTGGCATAGCGTCAGTGATTTAATTACTGACGTACCAGGTAAAGTGATGGACGGGATTAATGTTGTAGAATACAACGGCGATAGTATTGAAGGTTTAGCTGAGCAGGTAAGCGAGCTAACATCAAAGCTTGATTTGTTAATCAATGCTGGCGACGGAAGTAGTAGAGGCGTTATTGGTTATCAAGTGACCTCAGATCTAGGTAGCATTAATAAAATTTATGCGATGCGTAAAAAAGCGGTAGGTTTGTTAGGTAAAGCTGAAGGTAGTCAAAAGCCATTAGCGTTTGCTGAAGATACTGCTGTTCCACCAGAAAATCTTGCCGATTATATTGTTGAATTTAGAGCCTTACTTGATGGTTATGGTTTAAATTATGGCATGTTTGGTCATGTTGATGCAGGGGTATTACATGTACGTCCAGCGCTTGATATGTGTGACCCTGAGCAAGAAAAACTATTACGAACCTTATCCGATGAAGTCGTTAAATTAACTGCCAAATATGGCGGTTTGATGTGGGGAGAACACGGTAAAGGTTATCGTTCTGAATATGGCCCTGCGTTTTTTGGTGAGCATCTGTTTAACGAACTTCGAAAAATTAAAGCGGTATTTGACCCATTCAATAAAATGAATCCCGGTAAAATTTGTACACCGATAGATTCTAGTGAGCAACTGGTCAGTGTTGATGATACCAAACGAGGTTATTTTGATAGACAAATCCCAGTTACAGTAAAAGAGTCATTTACCGCAGCCATGGATTGTAATGGCAACGGTTTATGTTTCAACTATGATGCTGATAGCCCAATGTGTCCATCAAGTAAAATTACTCGAGATAGACGTCATTCGCCTAAAGGTCGTGCTGGATTAATGCGTGAATGGCTACGTTTATTAGAGAAACAAGGTGTTGATATTCTTTCACTTGAAAACAGCATTAATACTTCAAAAAGTATTTTTTCAGTAAAAGAAATATTAACTAATGCGGCTGAAAAAATACGTCTTAATTTCATTAATAAACCAGCAGAAGACGAAAACGGTAATGGTGACTTCTCTCATGAAGTGATGGAAGCGATGCAGGGCTGTTTAGCGTGTAAAGCGTGTGCCAGTCAGTGCCCAATAAAAGTAGATGTACCTGATTTTAGATCGCGCTTTATCAATATTTATTATTCACGCTACGCTAGGCCTTTAAAAGATCACCTTGTTGCAAATGTCGAAATATTGGCGCCATTGATGGCAAAAGCGCCAAAACTAGTGAATGCAGTACTTAATACCAAAATGTATGACAAATTATCAGCTAAAACCATTGGTTATGTGAATACGCCATTGTTATCAGTGCCAACCTTGAAAAAACAAGTGAAAAAGTCAGGCTATTCAGGTTTTGATTTAGCCAAGTTGCAAGCCTTAACTGCTGAGCAACGAAAAGGGTATGTACTGATAGTTCAAGACCCATTTACCTCATTCTATGATGCTAATACCGTGCACAGTATGATGGCATTGATCAAAAATCTTGGTTTAGAGCCAATCTTGTTGCCCTTTAAACCTAATGGTAAGGCACAACATGTAAAAGGCTTTTTAGCGCGTTTTGCTAAAACAGCCAAATCGAGCAGTGACTTTTTAAACCAATTAGCCAAGCTTGATATGCCTATGCTAGGTATGGACGCTTCTATGGTGCTGTGTTACCGCGATGAATATACTAAAACACTACAAGACAAACGTGGTGCTTTCTCGGTGTTACTGGCCCATGAATGGTTATTAGACTTTATTAAACAAGACGCTCAGCAGGGGAATGCTTTTAAAAGTAAAGCAGTATCAACAGAATTGTCAAAAGGTAAGCCCTTTAAACTCTTTGCCCATTGCACTGAAAAAACGGCTTTAGTGAACAGTGAAAATGAATGGCTGACTATTTTTGAACACTTTGGTTTACCGTTAGAAAAAGTCAGTGTTGGTTGTTGCGGTATGGCTGGGACTTACGGACATGAGAAATCAAATTTTGAAAACTCTAAAGGCTTGTTTGAATTAAGCTGGCAATCAAAATTAGAGACCTTGGAAAGTGAACAAATTCTAGCTACTGGCTTTTCATGTCGTTCACAAGTAAAACGTTTCAGTGAAGTAAAAGCTAGGCATCCAGTTGAAGCATTATTGTCATTTTTTCAGTAATCCTGTATTTAATTGAAATTACTGAAAATTTAATTATTTACTACGTTAAAGTATGGTCTATATTGTAATTATTGTTGCTTTCCACATAAGCCGTAAGGGTGATTAATGAAAAAATTATTATGTACCGTATCTGTACTCTCTGCAGGTTTGGCTATTTCTCCAATTGCTCAAAGCATGGAAGTATATAATGATGAAAAAAATGCCTTGAACTTTAGTGGTAATTTGTCAGTATATTATTTAAATGCAGAAGAATTTGATGAAGTAAACGATGGTTTTTCTCGCTTTGTTTTTGATTATACCAATAAACTTAAATATGATTGGCAAGCGTTAGCAAAAGTAGCATGGGGCGTGCAGTTATCAAGTACTGGAGATAGTATTTTTGTTGGCAATAATGGCTTAACCAGTACAGGACCAACCAGTGATGTTATTTGGTTAAGACAAGGTTTTGTTGGTGTACAACATGAAAAGTATGGTCGCATCACGCTAGGTAAACAGTGGGGTGTTTCCTATGACATTGGTGGTGTTACTGATGTATTTGAAGTTTTTGGCGCCGATGCTCAGGGCACATATAATTTTGGTACGGATGGTGGTTTTTCTGGTACAGGCCGAGCAGAAGAAGCAATGCAATATAAAGTGAATTATCAAAACTTCTCATTTGGCTTACAATACTTACCAGCTGATCAAAAAGTTCCATCAAGTGATGAAACAGCTAATAGAGAAATAGCTTTTAATGATTCTTTTGGTTTATCTATTATCTATAAAGCGCCGTATGATATTGGCTTAGGTCTAGCTTATAACAGTGCAGAGTTGAGCCTACATGACTCGCTGCAAAATATTGTGAAGGCTGAAGATGAATTAATTACCGCGCATATTACTTATCGTTCATTTGCTAATGAAGGTTTACATGTTGCTTTTGTTTATACTGATATGTCTAACCATGATATCAATGATGTTGGTAAATTAATGAATAAGTCGACAGGAATGGAGTTATTTTCAGAATATCGTTTTGACAATGATTTTTCGCTAATTTTAGGTTATAACTCGTTAGAAGATAACTCGACTATAGACTTAGGCTCTAATGGTAATTATCATTTACAGTACTTTATTTTAAGTGCTAAATATAATTGGGATGATGATTTTTATATTTATCTTGAAAGTAAAGTAGATGATTCCACCTTATCAAATAATTCAAAGGCTTTTGCTGAAGATGCCACCGCCATTGGCATGATGTATACCTTTTAGATCATTACCTTTTAATAGACCTGTTTCATGACAGAAAAACGATTAATTATCTTGCTAAAAACCTCTATAGGTATTGGGCTATGTCTTTTACTATTAGGGGTTTATCTTCATATGTTTAGTGACTATATGGCATCACTGGGTGTGGCAGGTATTATCATTAGTGCTATGTGCATTGCTTTTGGCTTAGTATTTTCGTTACCGACCAAAATGTACTTAACCTTTCTCTTAATGAAACGAGAGGCTGAAATTCAAGGCAAAGAAACCAAGTAGTATCACTTTAATCATTGCTAATTCTCCCTCGATAAAAGCTACCTTGTCATTGTATGCATTTATATTGTACTTTTTTATGAAAAAGCCATGATTTCTCCTACCTTAAGCTTGGTTTTCGTGTAAAATCTATCCCATTTTTATTATTCGACTTTTTTATTACTACTTTTTATTAATTAAATAAGATTGAAAAGTCTATCGGTAAACGATTAATCGTCTGTACTCGTTTTTATCATTAATGATGAGTTATAGCGTTTATTTACCTAGTTTTAGAGGACATCATGAATTTAGACACCACCACTATAGATGACATTGTAGCGCAGGCTGAAGTAGCCATTGCTGCAGCATCCGATCCAGCAGCACTTGATCAAGTGCGAGTTAACTTTTTAGGGAAAAAAGGTTTATTCACCGACCAAATGAAGGGTTTAGGTAAATTACCAAAAGAAGAAAAGCCTAAAATGGGACAAGTAATTAATATCGCTAAACAAGCGGTACAAAAATTACTTAATGAACGTGGTGAATTATTACGCGGCGAAGAAATTAAACAAAAGCTAGCAGCAGAGTCTATCGATGTAACTTTGCCTGGCCGCGGTACAAAAATCGGTGGTTTGCATCCGGTTACTCGTACAATCGCGCGTATTGAAAGCTTCTTTGGCGACTTAGGCTTTGAAGTGAAAGATGGTCCTGAAGTTGAAGATGATTATCATAACTTTGATGCATTAAACATTCCCGAGCATCATCCTGCACGCCAAGACCATGATACCTTCTATTTCAATCCCAAATTAGTTTTACGTACGCAAACGTCTGGTGTTCAAATCCGTACCATGGAAGTTGAAAAACCACCATTACGTATTATCTCTCCAGGTAAAGTATACCGTAACGATTACGATCAAACACATACACCAATGTTCCATCAGGTTGAAGGTTTGATGGTTGATAAAGATGTTAGCTTTACTCACCTTAAAGGTATTTTGCATGACTTCTTACATCACTTCTTTGAAGAAGAAGTAGAGATCCGTTTCCGTCCTTCATATTTCCCATTCACTGAACCTTCAGCTGAAGTTGATATTATGGGTAAAAACGGTAAATGGTTAGAAGTATTAGGTTGTGGCATGGTTCACCCTAATGTTTTACGTGGCGCAGGCATTGACCCAGAAGTTTATACAGGTTTTGCTTTTGGTATGGGCGTTGAACGCTTGACCATGCTTCGTTATGGCGTAAATGATTTACGTGCATTCTTTGAAAACGATCTTCGCTTCTTAAAACAGTTCAAGTAGGAATAACTCATAATGAAATTTAGTGAATCTTGGTTACGTGAATGGGTTAATCCTGCACTTACTTCAGAAGAATTAGCACATCAAATTACTATGGCTGGTCTCGAAGTAGACGGTGTTGACCCGGTAGCGGGCGAGTTTAGCGGTGTTATTATTGGTGAAGTAGTTGAATGTGGACCACACCCTGATGCAGACAAATTACAAGTAACAAAAATTAGTTTAGGTGATTACAGCTCTGCTACGGTAGAGAAAGGCGAGTTAGTTGATATCGTTTGTGGCGCTAAAAACTGCCGTTTAGGCTTAAAAGTTGCGGTTGCTACCGTTGGCGCAGTATTGCCTGGCGATTTTAAAATTAAAAAAGCAAAACTACGTGGTGTTCCTTCATTTGGCATGCTTTGTAGTGAATCTGAAATTGGTTTAGCTGATGATTCAGCTGGCATAATGGAATTAGCAGCAGATGCTCCATTAGGTACTTGTGTTCGTGAATATTTAGATTTAGATGACGTTACCATTGATGTAGATTTAACGGCTAACCGTGGTGACTGTTTAGGTATTAAAGGTTTAGCTCGTGAAGTGGGCGTATTAAACTCTTTAGAAGTTACTGAGCCAGTAATAACTAAAGCAATACCAACGATTGATGATACCTTAACTATCAATATTGAAGCCAATGAAGCGTGTCCTCGTTATTTAGGTCGTGTTATCAAGGGTATTAATCCAAGCGCTACTACGCCTCTATGGATGGTAGAAAAATTACGTCGCTGTGGTACACGTTCGATTGACCCTGTGGTTGATGTGACTAACTATATCTTACTTGAATTGGGTCACCCAATGCATGCCTTTGATTTAGCTAAATTAGACGGCGGCATCAATGTACGTTTCGCTAACAAAGAAGAAAAGCTTACTTTATTAGATGAAAACGAAGTTACTCTAAAAGAAGGTACTTTAGTGATCGCTGATGACAGCAAAGCACTTGCTATGGCAGGTATCTTTGGTGGTCTTGAGTCAGGTGTTACTACTAATACCACTGATATCTTTTTAGAAAGTGCATTTTTTGCACCGTTAGCTATTTTAGGTAAAGCACGCCAATACGGCTTACATACTGATTCTTCACATCGTTATGAACGTGGTATCGACCCAACGTTACAATTTGACGCCATTGAACGCGCTACTGAATTATTATTGAGTATCGTTGGTGGTCAAGCAGGACCCGTTGTTGAAGCTAAATCTGATGCTGATATTCCGCAAATAAAAGATGTTAGTTTACGTCGTGAAAAACTTGATGGACGTATTGGTCATCATATTGAAGACGACAAAGTCACTGAAATATTAACGCGCCTTGGTTTTACTGTAACTACCACAGGTGAAGGTATTGCCAAAGTATGGCAAGTGGTTGTTTCTGCGTACCGTTTTGATATCAAAATTGAAGTGGATTTAATCGAAGAAGTTGCGCGTATCTACGGTTATAACAATATTCCAAATATTTCACCTAAAGCAACGTTAAAAATGTGTGAGAAAAAGGAAGCTAAACTTTCTTTATCAAACTTAAAACAAGTTTTAGTTAATCGTGATTATCAAGAAGCGATCACTTACAGTTTTGTTGACCCAAAAGTTCAAGCCTTATTGCACCCTGAACAAGAAGTGATGACATTACCTCATCCTATTTCTTCTGAAATGTCAGTCATGCGTTTAAGTTTATGGACCGGCTTGCTACAAGCGATGGTTTATAATCAAAACCGTCAGCAAGGAAGAGTTCGTTTATTTGAAGCAGGTTTACGTTTTGTGCCAGATGACAGTGCCGAAAACGGTGTTCGTCAACAAAATATGCTCGCAGGTGTTATCAGTGGTCAACGCGTTGATGAACATTGGGACATGGAAAAAGCAGCAACAGACTTTTATGATGTTAAAGGTGATGTTGAAGCCTTATTAGCACTTACTTGTGATGCTCAAGGTTATGAGTTTTCAAAAGCTGAAGTTGATGCTTTACATCCGGGACAAACAGCACAAATAACTAAGAATGGTGTTTTTGTTGGTTGCATTGGAGCCTTACACCCTGAATTAGAACGAAAATTAGGCTTGAACGGTCGAACATTAATTTTTGAGCTATTATTGTCTGAAGTCTTAGTACAAAAAACACCCGAAGCCACCGATATATCTCGCTTTCCGGCCAATCGCCGTGACTTAGCTATCGTCGTTAAAGAAGAGGTTGATGCAAAAAAAGTGCTACAACTTATTGAAAAGGTTGGCGGAAATTATTTAATTGATCTAAACTTATTCGATGTATACCAAGGTCAAGGTATTGATGACGGTTTTAAAAGTCTCGCTATTGCCCTGGTATTACAAGATACAAAGAAAACTCTTGAAGAAAAAGACATCACTGATGTTATCGATAGAGTTGTTGAAACCTTAAAATCAGAGTTAAATGCATCACTGAGGGACTAAGCAATGGCGCTTACCAAAGCAGAAGTAGCAGAACATTTATTTGAAAAAGTTGGGCTGAGCAAGCGTGACGCAAAAGATATGGTTGAAATCTTTTTTGAAGAAATTCGCGAGACGTTAGAAAGTGGCGATCAAGTTAAACTTTCAGGTTTTGGTAATTTCGACTTGCGTCTCAAAAGCGAACGTCCTGGACGTAACCCTAAAACTGGTGAAGATATTCCAATTTCTGCCCGTAAAGTTGTTACTTTTAGACCGGGTCAAAAATTGAAAAGCCGTGTTGAAGACGGAAATAGTGAGTAACTTGATTAACTAAGTTAAGCAATATTGACAAAACTATTTACTCATTGAGTAAAATACTTTATCAATTTTGTTACTCATTATAAAAACCACATTAGCATTAGCCGATGTGGTTTTTTTATGTCTACAAATAAGCTTAATTTCCTTAATAATTTAATGAAATTGGAATCATTTATGGTTGAGTTTAATTGCCTCGTTAGCGCTAAAATTGACTTGTTTTGTTAGTTTGCTTGCCAGAGTGTCTATTTGCTTAATTAATGCCTTAGCATCGCTAACAGAGAACTTAAGCTGTTTGTTTTGGTTAGACTCGGCTTGAAAAGCCAATTGATTTAACTTGTTTGTCAATGACAAGCTTTTGACTTCAGTATGTTTGTTTACTAGTAGCGCATATTGATAAAGGTATTGCGATGCCATTAAATACTCATGTTTAGTGATGCTGTTTAGAAACTGCTTGCTGAGCTGCCTTTGTTCATAGTGAGTTATTTTTTTGTATAAAGTGAATAAGAATAGGCGTTTGCTTAAAAGCAAATAAGCCAATGCAAGAATGAAGCAGCTAACACTTAATATTATCACTGTTCCTAAGTCGAACTTGATATTACTAATCGTGTTATTACCTTGGCTTATTTTTGTTAAGCCAGTCCCTGAGACAGTCCAAGATGCCGCAGGAATAACTAATTCTTCTAACGCATTTGTTTGGCTATTCCACCAGTAAATAACTTGCTTAGGTAAAACATAGTGACCGGGTTTTTCAAATATATAGGTGAATGACTCAACTCGACTACCCAACAATGATCCACGATTAGATTTATCAAAAACTTGCGCGGGTTTACGGTAAATACTTATGCCGTCGAGCGTAATCTGTTTTGTTTTTTCCTTCCCTTTATCAGTGACTTCATTAAGAGGGAAAAAATTCAGTTCAGGTATCATCATCGCCGGAGTATCGCTGGCGGTGATGGTAATGTTTTGTGTGATTGCTTCGCCAATTGCGTAGTTTTTATCGACATCAAACTGACCATCAATGGTTAAGGTGACTTCAGGGGAGACGATAAAGTTATCAATGCCATTAAGTTCTTCGGGTAAGATAATAATAAAGCTAGCCTCTGGTGTACTGAGCACACCACTGATAAGGCCATTATTTTCTGTATTAATTGAAACATCAATATTGAGAGCGGGGAATATATAGTTGCCGGCAAGGGTTGGGTATAAGGTTATTTCATGGGTTTGCATTGCCCATGTTTGCCCTTGAATGCGTTTACTCCCATTGATAGTAATAATGTTATTTGCTTGCATTACCACATTAGATAAGGTGAAGTTTTGAATGCGACTGCCTGTGGCAAACCAGCGATCCGTTGCTACTTCAATTGATACCACCAATGCTTGACCAACGATTTGTTGTTCATCTTGAACAACTTTTACAGAAATACTTAGTTTTCCTAGGTTAACTAAGTCAACTACGTTATTTATGTTATCTATGTTTTGAACGGCAAAAGCTTTACTTAGAAAGCAAACAGAGCAGAGTAAAAGGCTGATAAGTACTTTATTCATCATCAGCTCCTTGGCTTTTAGCGTTTGTTTGTTTTTTACTCTGAACAGGTTGTTGATTTGTTATTTCTTGTTGCATATAAAATTTTCGTGAAAGAAAATTAGCAGGGTTCTTTTGAACTTGCCTTAACCACATGTCATTTAAGTTAGGATCGAGTAACAGTTGCTCAGCACTGAGCTGTTCAATTTCTTGCTCTTTTGGTGCTTCTTCTCGTTCAGCGCCATCACCTGTTTGTGGTTCATCGCCGAGTTCTTTTATCGACTCTCCTTCTTCTGCTTTTTGACTAGCAGAGAGGCGGTTCACTTCATCTATAATTGCCTGAACGATTATGATATTTGATTGCGCGGCAAGATTTTGTGGTTGAGTTACTAATATCTGTTGATAAGAATTACGCGCCTTTATATATTCACGACCATGGGCTAAGGCATTCGCTTTTGCTATTTGGCTATCGACATCGTTAAATTGTCCATAAAGGGTTACCGCCTTTTTATACTGCTCGGCGCCATAACTGCTATAAGCTTGCCACTGAGTACTTTTAAAGGTATTGCTGGCTTGTTGGTAATGGCCAAAGTTAAAAAGCATTTGCCCTTGTTGATCTCGGGTAAGCCATAAATCGGCAAACTGTTGCGGTTTGATATAAGCAAATAAGCAAGCAGCAACAATGAGTGCGGCTATGAAACGTTTTTTATGATGTTTGATAACATTGCTGATTTTCGTAAAATTAAGCCAATGCCTTGATATGAAGTTTACCATTGCAGCGTCCATCCTTTTCTAAACCAGAATAAGAAAATACCCGCGACAATAAATATCAAAGGGTAACCCGAGTCATGCCATGGGCGACTGTTGTCATCAACTATCACAAGGTTGTGCTTAATATAATTATTAACACGCTTAACATCATTGTTGTCATTGCTCATCAAGATAAGCCGGCCGTTACTGTCATTACTCAAAGCTGTAAGCTGTTCAAGTTGTAAGGGAATAATATCAGCCGTTAATGTTTGCGACTCTTGCGTTAATTGTGATGATTTACCAATGCCCCAAACGAGCAGTTGTGCTGATTGTTTAGCAAAAAAGTGTTGAAAGGCACTAACCGTATTACTGGTTGCACCATCGCCGACTAATAAAACTGTGCCAGGCACGTTAGTGGTAGCTAGTAACTTATCAACTAAGGGGATAATTGTTTCAGGTAATTTTCCAGAAATTGGCATGATCTTTTCTTCTAACGCATCAAGAAAGTGTCGAATCATCTCTCTGTCATTAGTCATCGGCATAACGACATGAGCGCTGCCAGCAAAGGCAATCAGTGCGGTTTTACTATCACCTCTAAGCTCAAGTAACTCAATAATCTTTTGTTTAGCGCGCAATAATCTTGAGGGCTGTACGTCAGATTGCTCCATGGTTTTAGATACATCAAGTGCAATAATAAGTGCGGCATTATTCTCATTAAAAGGGGAGGCTTGCTGTTGCCAAGTAGGTCCCATTAATACGATGCAAAGTGGCACAGCTAAAATTAATGACATCTTTTGTGGAGACAACCAGTTGTTATTATTACCACTTACCGTCAAAGATGACAAAACTTGCTCTGACATCAAAGATCGCCATTGCGCTAAACTATCATCGCGTAATGAAAGGGCGCGAATAATATAAAAAATCACTAGAAATGCTAGCAGCCAATAAGGGCGTAGAAAATGAAAGTGTTGCATGCTAGCAAAAAATTGCGAGATATCATCAATCATTCAGTAACCCCTTGGTTGCTTGAGTTACTTGAATCAGCTAAACCATGTTGTTTGCCTAACTGCAAACGGATGCGAACATTGACGATAAATAATGCCAGCAGGTAAATGCTGACAAATAATACGATAGGGTAGTGATGAATACTTACCCTTGGTCTAAAAGAAAGCGAGTCAAACTGTTGTGGCTCTAGCTTATCAATCTCAGCATAAACGGCTAATAATTCATTACTGTTAAGTGCCTCAAAGCTTCTACCTTGCGTTACTTTAGCCATTTCGGCTAATACCTCAAGGTCTACTTTTTCTTCGCCAACAGCGGCTGGGTCGCCAATTGCTATGGTATATATTTTAATATCATGGGCTGCTGCAACTTTGGCCGCTTCTACTGGCGGCACTTTTGAAGCGGTATCATTGCCATCGGTTAAAACAATTAATACCCGGTTCTGGGTATCAGATTGTTCAAATACGCTGATGGCTAAACCAATAGCATCACCAAAAGCGGTACTTTGACCCGCCATACCTATATCACTTTCGTTCAGTAATGCTTGCCAAGTGCTTATGTCGTCAGTAAAAGGTGCTTGTAAATAAGGAGCATCACCAAACAGAATAAGTCCTAATCTGTCATGTTCACGAGTTTTGACAAAGGCATTGAGTACATGTTTAACAGCGACCAAACGATTCACTAACTCGCCTTGTGCTGAAGTGTCAGTGTGGGTATTAGCGCTGTTAGTATCAGTATTAGCACTATTAGTCTTAGTAAACGTGTTGTTTTTAATAGCATTAGGTAAAGTAAAATCGTCAACTGCCATTGAACCCGATAAATCGACTGCTATCATGAGATCTCGCGCAGATTTTTCTTGGTTAATCGGTGCGCCAATCATTTCAGGTTTAGCGATAGCAGTGACAATACAAAGCCATGAAAAAGCAACAATGAGTCTTTGCAGATTATTACGATTAAGCAGTACCGCGCCACTTTGTGGTTGTTCACCAGTGACATCAACAAGGCGAGCAAAGTAGGGCACTTTAATAGATGATTTACGTTCTTTATAAGCTGGTGCAAATAAGGTTACTGCAAAAGGGGCCAGCAGTAATACAAAAGCCCAAGGGTAGACAAATTCAATCATGGCTGACCTCCTAAATCACTTGGTAACTGATTTTTAGGAAAATCATGATATTTAATCCATAACGCTATTTGCTGGCTAAGTAGCTTCAAGGCTTTATTAAATTGGTCATCTAACAGGTCAATATGAGCAATATAAGCGAGTTTATTTAATAACAGTTCAGATGATAGGGGAAAAGACAGGGCTGCGGTCTGATGACTAAATTTTGTTTTAGTGCAATGTGCGTCTAACCATAATGCCCATGCATTACCTGATAGCTGAGTGATTTCATTTCGGCGAGTAATAATAAGTTCAGCACTTTGAGTTAAGTGATTATTGTTATTCACCTGACAAGCTAAAAGCGCCGTTTTGCGAAGTAATGCCGGTAACTGTCTGACATCTGCCTCATTTGAAAGAGAACATTGTGATAGCCAAAAAAGTGCTTCACGGCGATAGGCGTTAGCTTGGTAGGTTTTCCAAGATTGATAACCTTTATTAATCATAAATATGATCAATACAATACATATTATTTTCCATGCAATGGTTTGCGGGACATAGCTAATCGTTTCGGGGGCTATTGTTTCAACGATCTTTTCTAAAAGATAATTACCCCAAGGTTTTTCAAAGCTCATCTCTTAGCTCCATGCCCGAGGGCTTTACGCAATTGTTGCTCAACAGGGGCAATAGTATCAATTTCAATTAACGGGATTCTATATTTTTTAGCGGCTTTTACGTAACTTTCTAACTGGCGTGCTATTTCAGTTTCATACTTCTTTTGAATCTGTTTATTATCAGAAGAAAATTGAATTTGTTGTTTACCATCACTGACAATCATTTGTGACATTTTAGGCAAAGTTTGTTCTAGGGGATCAAAAATATGACAAGCAATAACTTCATTATGTTGTCTTAATTGTTTAATAAAATCGGTGCTTTTATCGTTAAAACCGTGACCATCACCAATTAAAATGATTAGGCCATTATGACTGGATACTTTATTTAACGTTGCCAACATTTTGTTAAATGACTCACTATCACTAGCGTTTTCCTGAGCGCTTTTATCAATCGATTTATTTAAAGATTTGTCTAAAGGTTTGTCTAAAGATAACTCATGGTTTTTCTTTAATACTTCACTGAGTAAATTGACGACATGCTGCCTACCGCGCTTGGCAGGAATTACTTTAGTTTGTTGATCATTATAAATAACCGCACCAATGCGATCGCCACTATCACTGATTTGCCAAGCAATTAAAGCAGAAAGCTCAGCTGCAATCACTGATTTCATTTTATTTGTGCTACCAAAGAACATGGTCATGCGTTGATCTATGGCTAAAAAAACATTGCGCTCACGTTCTTCGGTGAACACCTTAATATGCGGCTTGCCAGTTCGTTGCGTTACTTTCCAATCCATCGAGCGAATATCATCACCTGGGCGATAATGGCGCAACTCTTCAAAATTGAGTCCGCGGCCACGAAGTTTAGAAACATTTTTACCACTTAAGGCACTATTTGCCGGTTGATTAGGGGTAAACGAAAAACCTTTAGCCAAATACTTTAACCGGCGTAATTCATTTAAGTCAGCGTAAATTGCAGACTTATCTTCAGAACTATTTTTTTTGTTGGGAGTGCTGGCGCTCATTGGAACCCCTTAGGCAACAGCCACCTGTTTTAGTATTTCATCGATGACGGCATCAGCAGTAATGCCGTCAGCTAGGGCGTCATAGCTTAGTACTAAACGATGGCGCAGTACTGAATGGGTAACTGAGCGAACGTCATCCGGGTCAACAAAATCTTTACCCTTTAACCAAGCCTGCGCACGAGCACACTTATCAATAGCTATGCTAGCTCTTGGGCTTGAACCAACGGTTAACCATTGTTGTAAAGGTGAGTCAGCATAACGTTCGGGCTTTCTTGTTGCCATCACAATAGCAACAATGTAATCAATGATGGCTTGGCTACAGTGGATATTATGGATTTCATCTCGGGCGGTGAAAATATGTTCTGGACTGATATTTTCAACGGTTTGTATGCTTTTTTCTTCGCTGCGTACTAACTTGATTATTGCTGCTTCAGCGGCATCATCAGGGTACTCAAGATTGATTTTCATGATAAATCGATCCATTTGCGCTTCCGGTAATGGGTAAGTGCCTTCTTGCTCAATGGGGTTCTGCGTCGCTAATACCATAAAGAGTTCAGGTAATTTGTAGGTTTTACCTGCCACGGTGATCTGTCTTTCTTCCATCGCTTCTAATAGCGCAGCTTGTACTTTTGCTGGTGATCGATTGATTTCATCGGCAAGTAACAGATTATTAAATATTGGACCTTGCTGGAAAGTGAGCACGGGTTTGCCATTTACTTCTTGATAAACTTCGGTGCCCGTAACATCAGAGGGTAATAAATCTGGGGTGAATTGCACTCGGCCTAAGTCAACGGCAAGGGATCGCGCTAAGGTTTTAATTGAACGGGTTTTTGCTGTGCCGGGCAAACCTTCGAGTAGAATATTACCATTAGTCAATAAGGCAATAAGCAAGGAGTCAACCACATGAGACTGACCAATAACCGATTGTTCGATTTGTTTTTTCAATAACTGTAACTGCGCTAGGGCAGTAGATTGTTCGGTCAATTTTTCGTTGCTTTGCTCAGTCATCAGATGATCCCTTTCTTTTATTAATTTTAGTCAGTGTTTACTTTTACTACGATTAATTTTTTGCCTTAACCATTATTCAAAGCTTGCATTAGCCCTTGAATCACATTGATCGGTACTAACGGAGTAAGTTTATCTACACATTGTTTTGCTACACCACTCTTATGACGTACTTGCATGTCACATAAGGCATATAAATGCTGTGGGTTATTACTGAGCTTAAATGCCTGATACAAGGCCTTATAGGCAGCTCTTGGTTGCTCTTGTTCTAAACTTAAGCCATAAACATAAAAATAATGGCTGTTTTGCGGTGCAAGTTTGGTGGCTATAGCTAACGCCTTAGCTGCACTGGTTTTATCTTTTATTCGAATATAAGCAAGACCTAAATTGTAAGGCAGACTGGCATCATCAGGATTGGCTTTTATGCCTTGTTGTAAAGAGGCAATGCTCTGTTGATGCTGCCCTTGTTGATAATAAACCTGGCTTAAATTCAAGTAGGCTTGTGCAAAGTTTTTTTCTATTATTATGCCTTGCTTGAAGGCCTCAATCGCTTGATCGTATTTACCTTGGTAGGCTGCAACTATGCCTCGATTGGAGTGTGAAAAACCACGGTCATTATTAAACTTTTGACTAGTAATATATTCATTAAGCGCAGGGGTTAATTGTTCACGCTGTTGGGTGGATAAATTTGACCACAAACTCGTTAAGGCAAAAGCGGCTGACGTTCTTACCGTTAACACGGGATCGGTTAATAGTGGTGATAATATGCGCCACTTTTCAGCGTTTGCCATACTTTGTGCACCTGAAATGGCACCTAAGCGAATATTCTCATCCTCGTTTTTAACCGCTCGGGCAATGGCAATAATCGTATTGGTATTGGAAACACTCGCCATTTTAGTTAAGGCAGAAGCACGGATAATACCCGCATAACTCATTGTTTGAGAAATACGAGATAACTCTGAGGCCACCCCTTGTAGTTGTTGCTCATTTAATCCTAAGTTAATAGCTGAGAACACAGGAGCAAAATCTTTTTGTTCTTTAACCGTCGAGTTAGGGTACCAAGTATTGACTTTATTAGCGCTCCATTGACTATTTTTGTCTTTATGGCAGCTTAAGCAAGTATCAGGTGTACCGAGTTGCTTTGCTAACTCAGGTGTTGGGATATGAAATCCATGATCGCGCCTAGCATCAATTTCCATATAGGTTGTTTCTGGCATATGGCAATTGACACATTGTGCACCCGTTGAGTCTTCTGGGTGTTTATGATGCTTGGTTGATGCGTAGTTATCAGACTGATGACATTGCAGGCAAAGTGATTCTACCGGCAGTTTTAACTCCGCAGTATGTGGGTTATGACAATCACTGCAAACGACGCCATTTTTGTACATCTTAGATTGCAGGAATGAGCCATAGACAAAATTTTCGTTATACACTTGTCCGTCAGGGTGATAATTGCTGCTGGAAATTAAATCTAATAAATAACGCTCGCCAAAGGCATTACCTTCAACATGACTCTTATTACTTATTTGCGTACGTCTGCTATGGCATTGAGCACACACTAATACTTGCTGGCTATGATCAATAGCTTTAGGCGTTAAGGTCTTGCTTGCTGGAATTGATTGCCACTGTTTTACTGATTTTGATACATCTCGGTCAAAACCTTTGCCTTTATTCTTTAGTGCAGTTGAACTTGTTGGTTTAGTTTTATCTTTTTGATTTGCCCACGTTAGATGCTCACTTGCTGCACCATGACAACTTTCACAAGCAACATTAATTTCACTAAAAGTGGTGTTGTAGCTATTAGTTTTTAAATCAAAGTTCTTAACTAGATTGGTTGAGTGGCAATCGGCGCACATGTAGTTCCAGTTCTGGCCAGTATTGGTCCAAAAAAACTCTTGATGATTTTCAGTCATCTCAGGATAGAGATTAAACCAACGTTGACCACCTTCCGCTTTAGCGCGAGAATCCCAAGCAAAGGGTATTAGTTGCACTCTACCATCGTTAAATTCCACCATGTACTGCTGTAGTGGGGTATAACCAAAGGTATATTTTATTTGATAATCATGGAACTTACCGTCAGGGCCTTTGATATTAACCCAATATTGCAGACCCTTTTTAAAGAAATTACTGGCTTTAGCCGCATTGCTATTTTTTGAAGCTAGCGAGGCGTTGTCAAAATCACCCAAGACGCTTTCCTCATTGGCATGTTTCATTGACAGTTCATGATGTGAGCCTTGCCAATCTTGGTAGGCTTTTTCATGACAGCCAACACAGGCTTTTGAGCCAACAAATTCAACTGCATCACTTTGCGCTGAGCTTATAAAGCTAAAAGAAAAAACTAGCAGTAGGAAACAAGTATATTTTGGTAAATTTATCATAAGGCGATAACACTCCAGGACAAGAATGTAGACATTTAATCTTTACTCATTACTAATCTATAACCAATATCTGCCATACTAACATTGTTGGTTGCACCATCACGCATAAAGACTAAGTTCTCAATTGCGGAAAATTCATAAGCACCACCGCGAATAACTTTCATCGCTTTTTTCTTCAGATCGTCTCTATTGCCTAAAAAAGGATTGTGATTTTCGGTTAAGCTATAAGCTTTTCGACTCATGTCATCAAGACAAAATTCCCATAAGTTTCCTGTCATATCATATAAGCCAAGCTCGTTAGGTTTTTTAAGTCCAACCGGGTGGCTTTTGTTTTTTGCATTGCCGGCATACCAAGCAACGTCATTGATATCATTCGAACCACTGTATTTATAACCTTTAGATTTATTACCACCTTTCGCTGCATAAGCCCATTGTGCTTCCGTCGGAAGGCTGAATTCTTTACCCGTGGCAGTATTTAATCGTTCAATAAATAGCTGCATGTTAAACCAACTGACATTATTTACCGGACACTTAGCACAGAAGAAAAAACTATTGTTCCAGCCCATGACCTGCTCGAATATATCTTGTGTTAACTCATATTTACCGATGTAAAAAGCATCAAGGGTGACTTGCTTGACTGGTTGTTCTCGGTTTCTGGCTTTGGGAGAGTTAGAGCCCATAGAGAAACCACCAGCTTCAACCAGTACCATGTTTTTCATTAAGTCATGCAACATGGGTTTTGGTAATGAAAATACTCTTTGTTTTTTTGTTATTTTTGCAACGTCTGCTACAGAGGACTCTGTTGTTGCTTCACTGGTTTGTGCATGACTGATAAAGCCCACAGACAATAAGCTCGTAATGAGTGAAAACTGAAAAACTATGCGCAGAGAAGTCAGTGAAAATGGGAGAGGTTTAATCATAACAGCCGTATATTCTTATTCAATAATGTGGATGGGAAGTTGATTGATATTCATATTCTAAAGAAAGAAAATTTCTTACTTTAGAACTGTCGGTGAATCATTGACTAAGAACAGTGCTGAAGTAAAAATTAAAACCATCATAATATTTGATGGCTTTTTCGATGATTTAAATGTTAATTAAGTGATTATAACGTCACTTAGTAACCTATCGATTTATGGTACAAAACTACCTGGTTTTTCGCGTTGCGGAAAGTCTTTAAAGGTTGCTTTAAATTGTGCTACTTTCATCATCGCTGGTGCCATTAAGAACATGTGTTCAGCAAACCAGTGTGCATAAGCATCTGAGTCATGCTCCATACGCTCTAGCGGGTCCATTCTTAAGTTAAATATTTTGGGAGCACGAAGTACTGTCCAAGGGTTTTGCCAAACGTTTAAACCATGACCTTTTTGCTCACGGAAAACATACTTGTAATCACCGTCGCGAAGCGCAACAATTTCACCAGTATCAGATGAATAAATGAATTGGCTTCTTGGACCTTTTTTCTTGGTATCTAAGAAATGTGGTAAAAAGTTAAAGCCATCTAGGTGTACTTTATATTTAGTACCGCCGTAACTAGCACCTTTTTTAAGTTTGCTAACAACATTTTTGTCGCCTGCTGCCGCTAACATAGTTGGCATCCAGTCCATTTGAGCGATTATTTCATTAGATACTTGGTTAGGTTTTATTTTACCCGGCCAGCGAACCATCATAGGAACTCGGTAACCGCCTTCCCAGTTGGTGTTTTTTTCGCCTCTAAATTGAGTGTAACCACCGTCAGGCCAAAGCATTAATTCAGCACCATTATCTGTGGTATACATAACAATGGTATTGTCAGTAATGCCTAGGTTGTCTAATTTATCTAATAACTGACCGACATGACCATCATGCTCTGTCATACCATCGGCATATAAACCTTGACCGGTAACACCTTCAGATGCTGGTTTTAAGCGCGTCCAAATATGCATACGAGTTGAGTTAAACCAAACAAAAAACGGTTTTTTTGCTTTATGGGCTTTATCGATAAATTTTAATGCTGCACCTAAAAATTCTTCATCAATGGTTTCCATGCGTTTTTTAGTCACGGGGCCAGTATCAGTAACTTTACCGTCGGCAAAAGAATGAATAGCACCACGAGGACCAAAACGTTTTTTAAATTCAGCATCTTTTGGGTAATCAGGATGTTCAGGTTCGTCTTCGGCATTTAAATGATAAAGATTACCAAAAAACTCGTCAAAACCGTGGTTGGTTGGTAAATGTTCATCTTGGTCACCTAAATGGTTTTTACCAAATTGGCCACTCATATATCCCATAGGCTTTAATAACTCAGCAATGGTTGGATCTTTTTTGTTCAATCCTTCTTTTGCGCCAGGTAAACCAACTTTAGTTAAACCTGTTCGCATAGGATGTTGGCCGGTAATGAAACCTGCACGTCCTGCAGTACAACTTTGATCGCCGTACGAGTCTGTAAATAAAATGCCTTCATTGGCTATACGGTCAATATTAGGGGTTTTATAACCCATCATGCCACGATTATAAGCGCTGATATTGAAAGTACCAATATCATCGCCCCATATAGCCAGAATATTAGGTTTTGAGGTGTCGGTTGTTGCTAAAGCAGCACTGGATACTGCGATTAAACCTAGCCCTAAAACCAGTTTTTTCAACTTGCTTTGAATTACCATGTTTTTTCCTTATCACGGTGGAAGTACATACCGCCCACGTTTTGATTGAGCAATATGATAATTATTATCATTAAAGATACTACACCATTATATTGATAAATCTAGCTTTATCAGAAAGTAAAAGGTCGAAGTTGTGCAGAGATAAAAGTTTATCTATTAGTAGGTTGCTATATTGTTAAATAAACATTGAGTCTATTTAGCTATTTAGCTATTTAGCTATTTTGATTTAATTGAAGCCGTTGATTTAAGGTTTTTTGAGTCATAATGCCAACTTATTTATGACGGTATTTAATTGCCTGCTTTATCCTTAAACGAATTCATGAATAAATTTAAGTTAAGTTACTGTTATAATTAAAATAAGCGCTAAATAAACTTAAGTTAATATACAGGTAATTACTAGTATAATTCCTATTATCACGTATATTTTAGTTTCATCGTTAAAGGATTAAAGACTATGCAAAAACAAATAAAAGTAAAGTTATGGCTATCGAGCATTACCCTAGCTTGCTTATTACCTACATTAAGCTTACAAGCAGCTGAAAAACCTAAACTGGTGTTACAAATTACTGTTGATCAATTACGTGGTGATATGCCTAGCGCTTATTTAGATAAAATGGGCAAGGGCGGTTTTAGATACCTTTTAAATGAGGGCGTAGTATATAAAGATGCTCATCATAACCATGCCAATACAGAAACCATTGTTGGTCATGCAACCTTGGCTACAGGCGCATTACCAGCAGTGCATGGCATGATAGGTAATGTTTGGTATGACGATAAATTACAGCGCCTTGTTTATAATGTTGAAGATTCAAGGTACCCATTATTATCTGCTGATGCAGGGGTAAATCAAAAAACAGAAATTGATCCCACCCAACGCACGGCCAAATCTTCAGGCCGCTCACCCAGCAATATTCAAGCATCTACTTTTAGTGATGAGTTGATGATTGCTTCAAATGGTAAAGCGAAAGTTTTTGGTGTGTCAGTGAAAGACCGCGGTGCTATTTCTATGGCCGGTCATATGGGTAAAGCTTTTTGGTTTTCTAAAAAGTCAGGGGAGTTTGTTACTAGTGAATATTACTATGACAAATATCCAGAGTGGGTAACCACGTGGAATGAAGCTAAACCCGCTAAAAAATATGATAAAAAGACGTGGCAGTTGAGTCAGCCACAAAAAGGCTATGTGTTTGCTCAACAAGATGATCAAAAATGGGAAACTAAACTACCTGGTTTTGGAATAACATTTCCACATCAATATGGCTCCATGGACAACCCATACTTTAATACCTTCTTAACTTTGAGCCCCGCGGGCGATGAGTTAACGTTAGATTTTGCCAAAGCTGTGGTTAACAATGAACAGTTAGGTCAAGATGATATTACTGACTATTTATCGGTAAGCTTTTCTTCAACTGATTATGTGAGTCATATGTTTGGCCCCTCAAGCTTAGAAGCTGAAGATAATATGCTGAGGTTAGATAGAACGTTAGCCAAATTATTAAAATTTATTGATAAAAAAGTTGGTTTAAACAATACCTTAATTGTGCTTTCAGCCGATCATGGTGCAGCAGAGGCACCCGACTACTTATCAACACTCGGTATGAAAACGAAAGTAGTAACTCCTAAATCTTGGGATAAAACGCCGGGTATGCAAGCCCTTAAAAAGCAGTTTGGCTTTGATAGTGCATTAATAAAAAGCTATTTTCATCCCTATATTTATCTTGATAGAGACTTGATCGCCAAACGTAAGCTATCACTTAAACAAGTGCAAAAAGCAGTCGCAGCAGAAGTGGAAAATTTTGATGGTGTTGCTCTTGCGGTTACAAGTTCAGATATAGAGTCAGGCAAAACACCGCAAGATTATTTACATACTTTAGTGGTTAACAATCACAGTAAAAATCGCTCTGGTGATATCTATATTGTGCTTGAAGCACATCGTTTTGTTGCTGATATGGAAGGTTTAACTGTTGCCGCAACTCACGGCTCACCTTGGGGCTATGATACCTTTGTACCGCTTATTTTTTCAGGGTATAACATTGATGATGACATCGTTTACAAGCGGGTAAGTACTACTGATATTGCAGTGACGTTATCAGCAATACTTGGTATTAAAGCTCCATCAGGTGCTCAGGGTAATATATTAGAGAAAGTACTTGATGAGGATTGATTGCGTTAGTGTTATTTGACCTCGCTATCATTAAAATAAGCCTAACCACAATAGAATAACGTTTGTTAATGAAATGACAGTGACAAATAAATAGGTAAAAACAGTTTCACTTGTTCTGGGCAGTAGTGGTGCTCTATTGGTTCACTTATCGGTGGTGTTTATGCTGCCGGTAAGTTAGATGATATAGAATATCAGTCTGCTTTAACCTAGGTTAATTGATCTGCACTACGGTTTAGACCGTGCATTGTTGTTTCAAAAATAGCTGTAATTAGTATCATACAGATCAATATACAAAGTACTTACTTATTTTAGTGACATGATCCAGGAAATAATTCTACGTGTTGTTTGTGAAATCAAATTGACATCTATACTGACTTGTTTTGTCAGTTGACTATATTGAAGTTGAGAGAAAACTGTATACATTATTTTAGCGTCAAGCTCTGGGCTAACTTTGTTGAAGAAGGAACACAGCTGCTCGTAAGGGACTAATTGGGCTAGTTCGTGCTCTTGAACAAGTAACCTTAACTCAGGTGTTACTTGGATCTCTGTCAGCATTAATTGCTCTACAGCTAATGAAATGGCCTGATGTTTAATGTTGTCAATTAAATGTTCAGCGGTCATTTCGGCTAGTTTTTGGCATAATACTTCTTTAACGACTGTTTTTCTTAATTCTTTTTTTTCTATGTTGGTAATAGTGGTAAAAGCAGCTTCTAAAATAGTGTCTGCACGAGATAATATGCGATCTGAATTCAGCTTAAAGGCTTGATGAATAAGCTCTTGAATATCTTTGAAATAATATGTCGTTAATGATAGTTGCAACTGAGCATGGCTAGCAATTGCACGGTGAGTGGTGCCTTTTATGCCATTGAGAGCTAATACTTCAATGGCAGCAATCAGAATCTTCTCACGTGTTAACTCCCCTTTAGAACGACGCTTTACCGGCAGTTTTTTATGCTTTTCATTTAGCTCTTGGGACATCATATCTTTTATAGGCATGTTAAACTCTGTGAACTCGTGATCATTTTATTTACCTTATTTTAACATTGTTTGAGTTGTTGATACTATTAAAAGACACTTTATCTTCGCTTTAATACATATTGATACCGATTGTAATAGAAAAGGAGCGATTTGCTATATACTCATAATACTTCAAATTCTCGCTGAAACGAGCATTCTAGGTAACATGAGTATAAGGTTAAGAGCTATGCTTGAGGACTTAATGCGGTCAACTCTTCACTATCAAAATCATCAACGGCAATCACCCATTGACGTCCAATTTCAGCAGTAGTTAATAACTCGGCTTCTGCTTCTGAAATGATATTGTGTGTAAGACCCATTTCTGCCACCTTATTTAGTTGATAAAAAGGTAATTTTTTATCAAGAGCAAGGCAAACTTTTTCATAAATTGGTTCACAATTAATTATGTCTTCAAGGGTTTGTTCTAATCTTCCGAAAATATTACCACCATCACGGGTTAAATATTGCCCTTGGCCTAATCGTGTACGAGAAGCTGACGGTGTTTGTAATAGTTGCGCAACTTTATGTGCTATTTCATCATTTGGTTTTTTTAACCAAGTGCCGAGCGGAAATATAATAACCCTTAAAATTTTTGCAATAATTTTGTTTGGAAAATTATTAATCAACTCATCAATGGCGTGTTGCATATCGTAAAGGCAATCTTCAACAGCATATTGCACAAAAGGAAGATCAGCAGGCTTTCTTCCTTCATCGTTATAACGTTTTAGTGTGGCGCTAGCTAAATACAAGTTACTGAGAATATCTCCAAGTCGAGCTGAAATTCGTTCTTTTCTTTTTAAGTCAGCGCCCAATGACAACATCGCAATATCTGAAAGCATAGCTAAGTTAGCACTAAAGCGAGTAAGTAATTGATAATACCGACGAGTCTTATCATTATATGGACTAGATAATAAACGCGATCCGGTTAAAGAGCACCAAAAGCTACGCCCTATATTACTGATGCTAAAACCGATATGACCAAAAAGCGCATGGTCAAAATCATTGAGCGCTTGCTCATTATCGCTGTTATTTGCTGCTTCTAATTCGGCTAATACATAGGGATGGCAACGAATGGCTCCTTGTCCATAAATGATCATACTTCGAGTTAGAATATTTGCACCTTCAACAGTTACCGCAATAGGCGCACCTTGATATCCCCTAGCAAGGTAATTGTTTGGTCCCATGCAAATACCTTTACCGCCATGAATGTCCATGGCATCTATCATGGATGAGCGCATTTTTTCTGTCAGATGGTATTTAGCTATCGCAGAAATAACAGAAGGTTTTTCGCCTAAATCAATAGCACCTGTTGACATAGTGGTAACTGCATCCATTAAATAAGCATTAGCTCCTATACGAGCCAATGGCTCTTCAATACCTTCCATTTTACCTATTGGCATTTTAAATTGACGTCTTATTCGGCTATAAGCGCCGGTTGCTAAGGCTGCGGCTTTCACTCCTCCTGCACTATTTGAAGGCAAGGTTATTGCTCTACCAACCGAAAGGCACTCAACCAACATGCGCCAACCTTGACCAGCCATATCAGAGCCACCAATAATAAAATCTAGCGGAACAAAAACGTCCTCTCCTTGTGTTGGGCCATTTTGAAAAGGAACATTGAGTGGGAAGTGTCTTCTACCAATGGTAATACCTGGTAAGTCAGTTGGAATAAGCGCACAAGTTATGCCTAACTCTTCTTGCTCTGAAAGAAGTTTATCGGGATCTTTTAATTTAAACGCTAAGCCTAAAACAGTAGCGATAGGCGCTAAGGTAATATAACGCTTGTCCCATGTCAGCTTCATACCTAAAACATCTTTTCCATCAAACTGGCCATGACAAATTATCCCAAAATCTGGAATAGAGCCAGCATCGGAGCCAGCCTCTGGACTAGTGAGGGCAAAGCAGGGTATCTCTTCACCTGAAGCTAAACGTGGTAAGTAATGATCTTGCTGAGCTTTAGTACCATATTCTTGTAGTAATTCTCCTGGCCCTAACGAGTTAGGAACACCTACGGTACTGGCAAGCACTGAGCTTACCCCGGTGAGTTTTTGTAATACGCGAGATTGAGCATAAGCAGAGAACTCTAAACCGCCATATTGTTTTTTAATGATCAGAGCAAAAAATTTATTTTCTTTCAAAAACTGCCATATTTCTGCAGGCAGATCAGCAATCTCATGGGTAATATGCCAATCATTAACCATGGCACACACTTGCTCAACAGGCCCCTCTAAAAACGCCTGTTCTTGTGAACTTAGTCTAGGGATAGGATAATTATGGAGTTTCTTCCAGTCAGGATCGCCACGAAATAAATCAGCATCAAACCATGTGGTACCAGCATCTATTGCTTCTTGCTCAGTCGAGGACATTTTAGGCATTATTTTTTTAAAAATTGCCAATAGGGGCATACTAATAAATTGTTGACGAATATTATCTATGTTGAGTGGTAGCGCAATGACTGCAAAAAGCAACCAAGAGACAATACCAATGATATTGAATAAGGAACCGAATGCCATCAACACGGTAAAGCTCAACGTATAACTTGATAATGACGCTCTTGTGTAGCTCATAAACCAAGTTAACGATAAGGCAAAAAATAACCAAACAATAATATCCACAAGCATTCCTTTTAGTGTTTTATTAAATAACCGATTGAGTTAAAAAGTAATTGAATTTAAAAAATAATTTAGTAAATGATATACTCTATTTATAGAATAAATTATAGGTTTAGCCAAGCACATTTTACTTTAAAGTGGCAAGGTGGATTAATAGGAAAAATAATGTGTGAACTTTTAGCGATGAGCGCCAATGTACCAACAGATATTTGTTTTAGTTTTAGTGGCTTAATGCAACGTGGTGGTAATACTGGACCGCACAGTGATGGCTGGGGAGTGACGTTTTATGAAGGTAAAGGTTGTCGTAGTTTTAAAGACCCTATGCCAAGCGCTCACTCACCTATTGCAGAGCTTGTGACCAAGTACCCAATGAAAAGCGAGGCAGTCGTTTGTCATATTCGTCAGGCTAATTCAGGTGAAGTGTGTCTTGAAAACACTCATCCATTTGTCAGGCAAATGTGGGGAAGAAACTGGACTTATGCACATAATGGTCAATTAAAAGACTTTAAAACTGAGTTACCCATTGAATTTCATTTACCCATTGGTACTACCGATAGTGAACATGCTTTTTGCTGGATACTCGATCAATTACACCTTGAATTTGGTGCTAAGCAAGTTGATGCTCAGATACTGTTTGGTTTTATTGCTTCACTGGCGTTGAAAATTGATAAGCTTGGCGTTGCAAATATCATTATCACTGATGGAGAATACTTGTTTGCGTATTGTTCTAATAATTTACATTGGCTAACTCGAAGGGCGCCATTCGGGCAAGCAAGTCTTATTGATGCAGAGATGGCCGTCGACTTTCAAAAAGAAACTAACAGTAAAGATGTTGTTACTGTTATTGCAACAAAGCCCCTAACCGATAATGAAACTTGGCATAAAATGACTGCAGGCCAATGGCAGTTGTTTTGCTTAGGGGAGCTTATTGCAGGAGAATCTGTTTCAACAAGTTAATAAAAGCGGTTGATAAAAAGTATAGTAAGTAAAAAATGCTGTTTAATATTCTTTAATCAGCATCATAAAAACTCCAAGCGATAAAACGGCTAATTTTCTGGCCTTGGCCCATATTAATGACTTTAATTTGCTTTGCTTGAGACTTTTTTAAGTTAAGTTTTAGCTTGGATAGATGATCTTTTTTTGAAACTAAGCAAGTAAACCAAAGAACTTGCTTATGATAAAGTTTACTTTCTTTAATCATTTTCCCAATAAATGCCAATTCGCCGCCAGGGCACCACAGCTCTGCTTTTTGCCCGCCAAAATTAAGTGTCTTTTCTTGGCTTTTAGCAGCAGTTTTGGTTTTATTCAAATTTTTTAACTTTCGAGCTGTGCCTTGTGTTGCTTCTGCCAAAGAGCTATGGAATGGGGGATTACATAGTGTTAAATGATAAAATTCATCTTCAGCTATTACACCGGTAAATATATGATTACTATCTGATTGTAATCGGCATTTAATACGCTTATTTAACGATTTATCTGCCGATATGATGTGGTTGGCAACTTTTATTGAAACAGGATCTACATCTGAGGCGACAAAATTCCAATCATATTCTCTTTGTCCTAAAATAGGATAAATACAACTTGCCCCTGTACCTATATCTAATACGTTAATAGGCGTGGTATTTGCTAATATTGTTTTTGGTGTAACTGATAATAAATCATTAAGGTGATGAATATAATCGACTCTTCCGGGGATCGCTGGGCATAAATAACCATCAGGTATATCCCAAAAAACAATATTGTATTCGCTTTTTAATAAGGATAAATTAAGCGCCTTAACTGATAATGGGTTAGAAAAATCTATAGTATCTTGATTATTATATTTATTTTTTATAATAAAACGTGATAACTCTGGATAAGCTTTAACTAAAGCGGTGAAATTGTAACCCTGAATGTGGCGATTATTTTTATGCAAAGTAGGACCGTTGTAATAAAATGATGATTTGAATAGAAATTTGTTTAAATATTCGCTGGCTTTTGGCCAACTTTAAAAGAGCCATTACTGGTAAATTGCACCGCTTGCTGACGCTTTTTACCCAACAAAATAGGACCATCATCCATAAACAAGAAATTTTTCCAACAGCGTTGAAATGTTATCCAAGTTGTTTCTATTACATTGTCTCGTGAACTGCAGTAGTAAACGACAGTATTTTGATCCCAGTCTAAATGGTTTTTGATTAACTCAGGCAGAGATTCATCATTACTATCCCATAGACCTTCCCACTTTCCTTGCTCTAACCAATTATTTTTATCTGCAGGCCAATCGCCTTTTTTGAAAAAGTCTGGATGGTCTACTTGGCGAGAAATAAAAGTATCCCATACGATATTTGCTCGCTCAATACTCATGGGCTTGATTTTGGCTAAATCTTTATCTGTTATGGGCAAGCTTTTATGCTTAAAAATCCAAGCATTCTTTAAACTTTCTAACGGTAGGTAATTCATTCATATTGCTCAAAAGGGAAAACAACTTAATTATACCCAGCAATGGCAAAATACAAAAGCGCTACTTATCGTTATACAAGACTAATCATGACATCGTAAGAAATAGATAAGAAGGATATTTTTCAAAATAACATGCAAGGGAAGTGTAAGTAACCTAACAGAAAAGAGCGAGCTCGCTATCTTTATTTATTGTTGATTAGCGGAATCTTGCTCGTTCTTATTTGCGATTCTATAAGCATCGAAAGCTGCAATACCCCATATAAGAAGCAGTAAATAACCAATGATCGTCAGATTAGGATTTTCTAACGCCCCGTTATTAACCAATGCTTCACGAATTACGGAAATCTCCATTGGAATTTCACCTTGAATTATGCTCTCAATGACCTGCTGTGTTTTATTATGTATATCTTTAATTAAACCTAAGAGCAAATAGGTAAAGCTAATAATAAAACCTGCTGCAATAGCATATTTTTTTAATACTAAGTGCCCAACACCGGGGAAGACTAATAGGGATAATAGGGTTACTTTAGTGGATTTTTTCATGTGGTGATCGCAGATGATTTTATCGAAGATAATACCATCTTATCCTGATAAATTAAATTAGGCTAATAGAAATATCACCGTATGGTTTTGTCGCAATATTTATAAAGTTTGATCTTAAAATTAACCTAACCTTAATAATAAAACAGCTGTTTTAATGCCGAATAAATAAATGTATACTCGGATTTAAAGTAAATTTACATTATCTCCATTAAAATTATTCCAATAAACTCAGGTGGTTGCGATAGCAATGAAACTCATTAATATCGGTACTCTTAGAGCAATTATAAATAAGACTTGATGTGACAATACATATGTTAAATTAAAGTAACAATAAATTAACGCTTGTGTAATTTATGTTCAAATGATATTTTTTAACTAAATAATAATAAGGAGCGGTTATGTCACAAGCAGCAATTCGCCAATATAATGAGGAAGATGAACATTTGCTTAATGCAAAAGTTGATCAAGAGCTTGAGTCAAAAGAAGGATCTGAAGAAGCGGCAACGGCTAATTCTCCAACCGCTGATAATGCTCAAAAAGAACCCTATTATCATTACACCATAGATACCAAGGATCCAGATCCTTGGTTAATCATCCATAAAACTAAGATAATCGCTCTTGTTATTTTCGCTGTAACTGCTGTCGCGGGTAGTCTTTTCTATAAAGATATCAAATCAAATGAACAAACAAATGCAATAGTCGCCGCTCCACAACTAAATGATCTGTATTATGTTGATTTCCGTGTTATTAAAGATAATCTTCGCCCAGCCGAAAAATTCCGCATGGCGAAAGTTACTGATATTACCGGTGATGTTGTAACGATTAACTTTAGTAGTTATTTTTATCTACAAGAGCATGAATTGAATGAAGCCATTCGTTATGCACAGCTAAGGTACGAAAAGTTTTTCCAAGAAAAGCGTCATAATTACAAAATCACTGAATTACAAAGCCTGATTGAGTCAGGGGCTATCGTATTAGCACGTAGACCTGTAGGTGATATGCTTGATGGTAACGTTGTAGTTCCCGATTCTCATTTTGAATCAAGCTCTGTATTTATTCCCGGTAAAAAAGAGAATTTTGCAGGTTTAGAGTACTTAAAACTTGATAACAATAGTGACAAAGCAGAACTTGCCTTAGAAAAGTTTGAAGAGTCAGCTGATTTAGGTTTTGCTAAAGGACAAGTAAACCTTGCTCAAATGTATCTTAACGGGACTGCAGTAGAGAAAGACTTACATGAATCTCTAGTATGGCTTAAGCAAGCATCTCTGCAAGCTTATGAACCTGCGATATTGAAATATTCGATAGTTTGTCAACAAGTTGAAAGCTGTACAGTAGAAGATTTTTACCAAGAGCTTGTTAAAGCAGGGGTGAATATTGAATTTACCAAACAAGCTAATGTTCGAGCAACAACAAAAGCGTTTGAAAGAGCACTAGAAGAAGCTAAGAAGTAACAATTCCCTAGCAATGACGTTAGAGTATAAAAGGCTTAAATTTGTTTAAGCCTTTTTTGTATTCGCTGATCCATACTAGACTGGCACACCCTAATGTAACTCTATTCCTTATTATTTCTCGAACACTCGCTCAAAAGGTGGAAGTGAATCGAGTAACTGTTTACCATAACGCTTAGTGACTACGCGTTTATCTAACAAGGTTATAATGCCTTTATCCTTTTCATTACGTAATAACCTTCCGCAGGCTTGCACCAATTTTTTTGATGTATCAGGTACAGAGAGTGTCATAAAAGGATTGCCACCTTTTGCAGTAACATATTCTGCCTGTGCTTGTTCAACGGGAGAGGTTGGTACTGAAAAGGGTAACTTGGTAATGATTAAGTTATTCAGGTAATCGCCAGGTAAGTCGAGTCCTTCAGAGAAACTTTGCGTGCCAAAAATAATACTTATCTGATCATTATCACAACGTTTTTTATGTTGTTCTATTATTTGTTGTCGTGATAACTCACCTTGAACCATGATTTCAAGTTTATGGTCATCTCTTAATGCTTGTGCAACCTTATTCATCTGCCAATAGGAAGAAAATAGTACTAAGCTTGCACTGCCTTGTTTGAGGTATTTAGGCAGTTTCGTAATAACTTCATCGGTAAAAGCTGGGGCACTCGCTTCATTATCCATATTTGCTATAACTAACTGCGCGTTATTTTGATAATCAAAAGGCGAGTCGACTTGTTGGTATTGGCTATCATCATTATTTTTTAAACCCACTTGGAATCGAAAGTGATCAAAAGAGTTCAATGCCCGTAATGTGGCAGAGCAAAGCACGGCGCCTTCACATTGACTCCACAACATATTCTCCAAGGTAAAACCAACTTCAATAGGCGATGCACTTAACAGATAATCCTGACGTTTGGCAGTGATATTTTCCAACCAACGGGCCATTGGAGCACCTTTGTCACTGTCTGTTTTGGCATACATAAACCAAAGTGCTTGTAAATTCTCTAAACGTTGTAACATAAAACCAGCTTCTGCAAGTAACGGCTCTGCGACATACATTTGTGTATCACCATCTTTTACCGACTCAATAAGCCCGTTATAGAGTTTATTTAAATGTGATAACGATTTTTTACTCAGGCTTTGTAAATCTTCAGCCCAGTTTTTTAACGTTTCAGGAATGATGCCATTTTCAAAGCGGTAGACCTGGTCATCACTTTTCGATTTGTTGGTAAAGTTATTATTTTTATGGCTTGATTCACTCTCTAAAAAATAAACATTGGCATTGGCTTCAATGAAGTTAAGCACTTTTTGCATTTCCATCAACAAATCTTGGCAATCATCACCAAGCTTTAATGCCGGAGAGATAGTATTATTTGATTTAATTAATCTCGCCATTTTATCGCCGGTATCTCTGAGCTTATTTAGCCATTCAATCGAGCCTTTCAACGTTATACTGGCACTGGAAAAATCGCGTGTTACTTTGGGCAGGTGGTGCGCCTCGTCAATAATATAAAAAGTATCCTCAGGTGAAGAGAGTATTCTGCCACCACCTAACTCTAAATCAGCCAATAACAAACTATGGTTAACCACTAAGACATGAGCCTTATCCATTGTTTCTCGTGCTTTATGAAAGGGGCAATGAGTATGTTCAGACAAGTTTTTTAAACAGCTGTGTTTGTCACTTTGTACTTGATGCCAAATATGCTGAGGTAAGTGAGTTTCCCAAGAGTCTATATCGCCTAACCAAGTGCCATCAAGTAATGCCTTGTGCATTTTATTGAGGGTTCTTATATCTTTTGCATCAGGTTTCTCAGCAAAGGTAAATCCGGCTTGTGCTGGTTCATTATCTGAGCCTGTCGTTACTGCTAAGGTGAGTTTTTGGCGACAAACATAACGCTGTCTGCCTTTTACTAAGGTAAAGTCGAAATCTATGCCAGCATACTTTTTAAGAAAGGGTAAATCTTTATCAACGAGCTGTTCTTGCAATGCGACAGTAGCCGTTGAAATACATATCTTTTTATCTCTAGCTAGCGCAAGAGGTATAGCGCCAAGACAATAAGCAAGTGATTTACCTGTTCCGGTACCGGCTTCAATGGTAATTATCTTCCTGTCTTTGTTATATTCACCGGCTAAGGTTTTCGCAATTTCAGCAATAAGTAAGGTTTGCTGCTTACGGGGATTGAAATGTGTTAAGTTCTCGCCTATGGCCTTATATGCCTGACGGATTGTTTGTTTTAACTTATCAGATAACATTGTTGCTAGTTTCCATAAAACAGGAGATCGGTTACACTGCTGTATATATTAACAGGTTTGGTCGTCTTGCACGAAAAATTTAACGATAAAATGACAAGTTTTAAGACAACGGGTATACAAAACGGTTTTCTATTAACCCGACAAGTGCAAGATAAGCGCTCAGGGTTAGAAATAACCTTGTGGTTAAGAACTGATGTCGGGCCCGTTAAGCTGGAAATAAAAAATGAGTTAGCGGTATTTTTTGTTGAGTTAACACAACTCGATACAGCTTTATCTATCCTAGTAGATCAAAGAATTCCAGTAGAAAAGTATCAAGTTGTTTCATTAAAAACCTTCGGGCAACAGCAAGTTGCAGCTTTCTACTTTATCAGTATGCGCAATTTCTATCGCGCTAGAGATGCTCTGAGATCTCAAAGAATAAAGTGTTATGAAGATGATATTCGACCTGATGATCGATTTTTGATGGAACGTCACATTACTGCGGATATAGATTATTTAGGCAATCATCAGCTATATGATGGTTATCAACTAACGAGCCAAGTTAAATGCAAAAGAGCTGAAACTAGTAACAAACATCGTTTAACCATGCTTTCTATTGATATAGAATGCTCCATGCAAGGCGAGTTATATTCAATCGGCTTGTATGCAAATAATGATCAAAATGTATTTAAGCGTGTCTTGATGATAGGCGAGCCGCAGCAAGACACTGAACATTATATTTTCTGGCAAGCGGATGAAAAGCAGCTTTTAAAACAATTTATCAAAGAAGTAAAACTATTTGATGCCGATATTTTTATTGGCTGGAATGTGATTAATTTTGACTTCCTTCTTCTACAAAAACGCTGCGATCTTCATGGTATTCTTTTTGCCATAGGCCGTGATGATACTGCCCCATTTTGGCGTAAAAATGCCAATAATGCCGATCAAAATTTTATTGAAATAGCAGGTCGTGTGGTTTTAGATGGTATCGACTTGCTAAAATCAGCAACGTATAGTTTTTCTAGTTTTTCGTTAGATAATGTCGCCCATACGTTACTTGGTTTAGGTAAAAAGGTCTCAGATGTTGAAAATCGTGTTCAGGAAATAACGGATAACTTTAATCATAACAAACCGGCTTTAGCGGCTTATAACCTTGAAGATTGTCGTTTAGTCTGGCTTATTTTTGATAAAACTCAGTTACTTGATTTTGCTCAGCTTCGTGCACAACTTACCGGTTTATCGATTGATAGGGTCGGGGGCTCAGTTGCTGCCTTTACAAATTTGTATCTACCCAAGTTACATCGCAGTGGTTATATAGCGCCAAACATGGGCGATGGAGAGTCAGGGTTAGTTTCTCCTGGGGGCTACGTCATGGACTCTATACCTGGTTTGTATAGCAATGTACTTGTTTTAGATTTTAAATCTTTGTATCCAAGTATTATTCGTACTTTTAAAATTGACCCTATGGGGTTAATTGAAGGATTAAAAACGGTAAATGATCTTCAATTAAACTCAGTAAAAGATAACCTTGAAAACCAGATCAATGATGCTTGTTTGAGTACCGTTATTAAAGGCTTTGACGGCGCGTATTTTTCACGAGAACAGCATTTTTTACCTAACATAATTGAAACTTTGTGGTCAGAGCGAGATAAAGCAAAACAGCAAAAAAATGCGGCTTTATCTCAAGCCATTAAAATTATTATGAATAGCTTTTATGGTGTTTTAGGCTCTACAGGTTGTCGATTTTTTGACCCTAGATTGTCAGGTTCAATCACTAAGCGCAGTCATGAAATTTTGAAGAAAACGGGGACTTGGATAGAGGATAGAGGCTATCAAGTCATTTATGGCGATACGGATTCTATTTTTGTTTCCATCGGCAAGGACAAATCTAAGCAGCAAGCAACGGAAATAGGCATTGAGCTGCAAGGGCTTGTTAACGATAAATGGCGACAAACCTTGTTACAGGATTTTAATGTTAGTAGCCAGTTAGACATTGAATTTGAAACTCACTTTAGCAAGTTCCTTATGCCGACAATCCGGGGATATAACCTAGCGGGTGAGAAAAAGAAAATTGGTACTAAAAAGCGATATGCTGGGCTTGTTGATGGAAAGTTAATTTTCAAGGGCTTAGAAACCGTAAGAAGTGACTGGACCGAATTGAGTAAGGACTTTCAACAAGAGTTATATCGGATGATATTTAATAATGAACCCGTTAAGGATTACATTATAAAAATCGTTGATGAATTAAGACAGGGTTTCTATGACGATAAGTTAGTTTATCAGAAAAAAATCAGACGAAAGTTAAGTGATTATGTCAATACACCACCTCATATAAAAGCTGCCTTAATAGCCAATGATGAGCTAAGAAAAAGAGGTCTAGACAAACGATATGGGCATAGAAGAACAATACAATACGTTATCACTATCGATGGGGTACAACCCTTAGAATTTAATGGTAGTAAACTTGATTATGATTTTTATGTGGAAAAACAACTTAAACCCATTGCTGATGATATTCTCCCTTTTATTGAAAGTGATTTTGAATCTATTGCAGGCAATCAACTGGGGCTCTTTTAGCGAATTAAAAAGGGTTAGCTAAAGCCCTTTTATAAAAAATATATTGAACTAAAGTAAACTAAGTTAACATTTATGTTTTGTGTTAGTTTTTACAAGCTTACGAAATCCTAAGCCTAATATAACGATACTTAGCAAAGCCGCAGTATTCGGCTCCGGTACTTCTACTGGTGGGGTGTTTATTGGTTGTATGCTGACATCACCGTTGTTATTTTTTACATAACGGATAAGGTCTTCCTTTTTACAACTCCAAGTATCACGACAATCGCCAAAGTCCCTTCGACTTACATTCACATCATTTGCTACAATCTCTCCCTTCCCGGTAAAATTAGCAATAGTTACACCTGATCCATTCATTATTGCTTGGTCATATGCCGAGATTTCATTTGCATTTGTGGTGGTAACAACAAATGCAAAACTGCAACATAATAGTAATTTTTTCATTTATTCCTCCAAAAATTTATTGGAGTCTAGATTATCTTAATCAACAAATACCGGCTGTTCAATCAGCTCCAACCTATGTGCAAAGTGCGCCAATACGATAAACCTGCAGCTTTGATATTCAATAATGTACTGATTTATGCTTATTTATTTTAAATGTGAAGAACAAAGCCTAGCCACTGAAGCAGATTCAGGTTATAAATACTTTATACCTATTTTAGATGGCTAGATAGCTGAAAGCGATTGCTGTGAGTAAAGGCAACCTTCTTATTGAGAATTGATATGAAACAAGATACAAAGATTGTAAATGCAGGACGTAGTGCAAAGTGGACTAATGGTGTTGTTAATCCTGCGGTCACTCGAGCATCTACGGTAGTTTTTAATACGGTAGCTGAAATGAATAATGCCGTTGCCAACCGTCATAACCAAACCATGGTTTATGGGCGTCGGGGAACAACCACATCTTTTGCTTTTAGTGATGCGATGACCGAGTTAGAAGGTGGCGCTGGGTGCGCCTTGTATCCATCAGGTACCGCAGCAATAACCAATGCTATTTTGGCATTTGTTAAGCAGGGCGATCATATCTTAATGGTTGATACTGCTTATGAGCCAACACGTGACTATTGCGATAAAATATTAGCAAAAATGGGCGTTAGTACTACCTATTATGATCCTATGCTTGGGGCTGATATTGAAGGCTTGATTCAAGAGAATACTTGTTTAATTTTCTTAGAATCACCGGGCTCTATCACGATGGAAGTTCAAGATGTTCCAACGATAAGCGCGATTGCTCATAAACATGATTGTATTGTGATGCTTGATAATACCTGGGGCGCGGGTATTAACTTTAAACCTTTCGACTATGGCGTTGATGTTAGCGTACAAGCGGCAACTAAGTATATAGTGGGTCATTCTGATGTAATGCTTGGCACGGCGACTGCGGTGGAAAAATATTGGCCACAACTACGTGATTACAGTTATTTAATGGGGCAATGTACCTCTCCAGATGATTTATATTTAGCATTGCGTGGTATCCGTACTTTAGGTGTGAGATTAAAGCAGCATCAGCAAAGTGCAATGAAAGTTGCGCAGTGGTTACAGTCTCGTCCAGAAGTGGCTAAAATATTACATCCTGCGTTTGAGTCTTGTCCTGGGCATGAATTTTTCCAACGAGACTTTGAAGGCTCAAATGGTTTATTCTCATTTGTGCTTAACTGCGGAAATAAAGCAGCATTAACAGAATTTTTAGATGGTTTACATCACTTTAAGATGGGGTATTCATGGGGTGGATTTGAAAGTTTGATTTTAGGTATTACCAATGTAAACGCTATTAGAAGTGCCACTACTTTTGATTGTGAGTACCCGTTAATTCGCCTTCATATTGGCTTAGAAGATGTTGATGATTTAATTGAAGATTTATCGAAAGGCTTTGACCGCTTTAATCAAATACTTGATAAATCATAAGCGATAAAAATCGTTATCAGTCTTTATTAATCTAGCTAAGCACTGTTACTGTGCTTAGCTAGACTCTGTTTAGTTATTTATATTAATGCGCCAGATCACATCAACGAGTTGATCCATGGTTAATATGCCAACCTTACTTCTTCTATAAAATCAAAGGTTGTGAGTAGCTAGGGAAAATATACGCCATAAATTTGCTTTTTCTGTTTCTTCACTCGGCTATAGGGCTGCTGAAGACAGTTTTACAACATAGAATAAGCAATCATTTATCGCAGTATCTTTATTGGTTGTCGCTTTAAATAGTCGTAAATTATGTCGACAAACCAATTGGTTCTCTCTCGCATAAAAATAATTATCAATTACATTTTTACCGCTTTTATCAATAAGTTGTAAGTTATCAAGGCCGTTGCCATCGATCCAACCTAACATTTCATCTTGGTGAGCACTACCAAAATTGAAACACTCTATGTTGTCTTTTAAAGTGATGCCACTATAACCTTCATCATGTTGAGCATAAGACAGTTTTGTTTGTGCTTTTAACTGCAACCTAAGTGGCCGGTAGATAACTTCGACGGCTTTTTCTTGATGTATATAACCAATGTTTTCGCACTGTGCTACTTGGCTAATGCCCGAAAAGGCAATTTCATGGGCTTGTTCGTCTTGGCAGCCACCGCATTCAATGGTGATAAAAGGGCAATCAAAATTTTGTTCCATTATCGACCCCATATTCAAATCAGATAAAATGAGGGTTTGGCAAAAGAGTGATGCCAGTGATAATGTTTCAGTGGTGACAACTGAGCTTACTGCGAATGTAGGACCTGAGCTTGAAGAGTTGTGAAGATCGATCACCATTTCTGGGTTAACTTCTCTAATTGCTCGTTCAATCAAGGATGCTCGCTGACAATAACCCCTTAGTCCATCATGACATTCAAATGAGCACTGTTTACCAAAACAGCGATTAATGTCCATACCGCCATTTATATAACGTTGGCTAAATAATGGTTTGCTTGTCGCGGCTTCTACTGAACAAATGATGAAGCGTATATTAGTGCAAGGTTTTTCTTGTACTAATACTTCAGTTAAATAGCGATGCATGGCAATTAAACCCGAAGGCTCGTTACCATGGAGCAATGTCGTAAATACTCGGCACTTCGTCTGATCATTCCCTAAGACATCAATAACGGTAGGACCTGTCATAGATAGAAGGAATTGCTCATAATCCGCATGTAAATCTTGCCATGTTGGATTTTTTAAATAGTTGATTTCACTAAAATCTATATCCATGGTGCTGCCTAAGTAATGTTTGTTGTATAATACCAATTCGATTAAATTATTCCCCACTTGTGCTGGTTAAAATAATCCACGTCTACGTTGCTCTCAATCCCAATAGCGAGCTATTACTCAATCAAGCGCCTTGTCCTGATTTATTTATCCTATGCACAACAAGATCAAAAACTTAATGTAAATGGTATAAAATCCATATTAGAACTAAGGATGTCATACTTGCAGCAACCCGCATGTTGATTAAGGTCAATAAATTGTAGTAAAGAGGTGATTTATATTTATTTGGCGGTAAACTATCTTTAAATTTGCACAAAACCTATATAGAGACCTTGTTATGAGTGAAGAAACTATTTTTTCCAAAATTATTCGTCAAGAAATTCCAACGCCATTATTATACCAAGATGAATTAGTGACAGCTTTTCGAGATATTAGCCCACGTGTTGATAGCCATATATTAATTGTACCCAATAAACATATTGCTACTATTAATGAGGTAACGAGTGATGATGAATTAACCTTAGGACGCATGATAACGGTTGCCAAAAAGTTGGCTAAAGAAGAAGGTATTGATGAAAAGGGTTATCGTTTAATTATCAATTGTAATAGTGATGGCGGACAAGAGGTCTATCATATTCATATGCACTTATTAGGTGGTCAGCCTTTAGGTCCTATGTTGTCTATATAAGCAAGGAATCGTCTATTAATGAGTGAAGTATGCGATAAGCGGCTAGATTAGTAAGGTCAAAGGCAATGAAATCATTTAATTTTTAGCGCATACTTTGTTGTAACATCCCCTAAATGGTTATTTGTGTGAACTGGAAAGAATTACTAGAAAATAGAAATCGTTTGTTTTGGCTAGCCCATACCGCGGGCTGGTTTGGCTTTGCTTTTGTCCATTATCTTGGCTCGTTGCAACATGACTTACGTGATATTTTTGTGGTTATTATCTTTCTTAACGCTTACGCAGGTTGGTTGTTTACGGTACCTTTGCGTTATATATATCGAAAAGCGTGGAACTTCCCCCCCATTAAAATTGCGCTAGTGGTCATATTTTCATCCTACTTTACCGGCGTTTTATGGCAGATAGTTAAAAATATTAATCACTGGGAAATATATAAACACGGCTACGAGCCAAAATTTTGGTTTATGTATACCCAATCTAGCTTAAGCTCATTTTATATTATTTTAAGTTGGAGCGGCTTATATTTTGGTAGTAAATACTATCAAATGTTACAGATAGAAAAACAAAATGTTTTAAAAGCTAATGCTGTCGCTCATCAAGCACAATTAAAAATGTTGCGTTATCAGCTTAATCCTCATTTTTTGTTTAATACCCTTAATGCCATCTCAACACTCATTTTAATAGAAGAAAATAAAACCGCCAATACCATGGTAACTAAGCTCAGTGAGTTTTTACGTTATTCTCTTGATAAAGATCCGATGAAAAAAGTTACCTTGGAATCTGAAATACAAGCGCTACAATTGTACCTTGCGATAGAAAAAGTACGTTTTGAAGATAGATTACATCTTAATTTTCAAATAAATGATAACTGTCAACAAGCATTAGTGCCAAGTATGATTTTACAGCCCTTAGCTGAAAATTCTATAAAGCATGCTATTGCGGTACAAGAGCAGGGCGGTAGTATTACTATTTCGGTTAATCGTTTTGCCGATGACTTACTCATTGAAGTGGCTGATAACGGACCAGGTGCCGATATCATTGATGGAAATTTACATCGTGAAAGTGGTGTTGGTTTATCCAATACACGTGAACGATTACAAGCCTTGTACAACGAAAAATTTTCGTTAGTTGTTTCCCATAACCAGCCTTCTGGTGTTAAAGTAAATATTCGTATGCCATTTCAACAGGGTTAAATTAACAATAGCTGTTTTAGTTCTGGCTGTGCGCCACGATTTATTTTATACGAACTCATTAATTAGGAAATTTTTATGTCACTATCCACCATCATTGTTGATGATGAACCGCTAGCACGCAAAGGTTTGGCAATACGTTTGCGAGCCCATAGTGATATTAACGTTATCGAACAGTGTTGTAATGGTAGAGAAGCATTGGAAGCAGTGCGAGCTTATCAAGTTGATCTCATGTTTCTTGATATTCAAATGCCAGGTCTTAATGGTTTTCAAGTACTAGAGAGTATTATCGAGCAAGGCTTAGCGATGCCTGTTGTTGTATTTGTTACCGCATTTGATCAATACGCATTAAAAGCTTTTGAAGTACACGCACTTGATTATTTATTAAAGCCCGCGGACGAAGAAAGACTAGCGAAAACTATAGATAAAATTAAACATTACTTTAAGAGTAGTACTGATGCGGTACACAAATCAAAGTTAGTGCGATTAGTGAGTGATGTTACCGGTAACGACTACCAGAAGATATTAACTGAATTAGAAAATAATCAAGAGCTTAGTGCCTCTAGCTATTCTGATGTTTTGGCGATTAAGGATGCTGGCGAAGTAAACCGTGTACCAGTAAAGGATATCCTGTGGATTGATGCCGCAGGCGATTATATGTGTGTTCATACCTTAGCGGATAAACAAAGTAACAGCCAAGAGAATACCTATATCCTAAGAAAAACCATGAAAGAGCTTGAAGCTTGTTTAGACCCAAAGCAATTTATTCGCAATCATAGATCAACAATCGTCAACAAAAATGTCATTGAGAAATTTTGCAGTCAGGTCAATGGTGAGTACTTCCTAGTATTGAAAAATGGTAAAGAATTAAAGGTAAGTCGCAGTTATAAAGATAAGGTAAAACTCGCTGTTAATAGTTAATGGAACTCTGGGTGAATATTGTTTTAACTGTGATTCAATTCCCAACTCATAGTATATAAGCAAAAAGGCCGTATATCAGAGATATACGGCCTTTTTAAATATAAAATATTGTTATTTTATATTAGGTGTTTTTTAGTCACAGTTAACACTTTCAAGGTATTTGAAGCGCCGACTGTTTCCATGATATCACCATGCGTTAGAATAAGCTTATCACCAACAGCTAACTCAATTTTTCCACTAACTGCTTGTAAAATCTCGTTTGATAAATTCTCATGAGCGATATCAGTTGAATCAAACTCAATCGGGTAAACACCACGATAAATGGCCGTTTTGTTCAACGTTTTTGGATGACGTGATAATGAGAAAATAGGTAAACCTGAAGTAATGCGAGACATTAACTTACTTGTTTGACCTGACTCAGTTAATGCAATAATTGCTTTTACACCTTCCAAATGATTTGCCGCATACATAGCAGAAAGCGCAACAGTTTCAGAAACTTCACTAAAGGTTAATTCGATTCTGTGACTAGAAATATTTACAGAGCGATGTTGCTCAGCACCTTCACAAACACCAGCCATTGCTTTAACTGTTTCTACAGGGTATTTACCTGCGGCAGTTTCGGCAGATAACATTACAGCATCAGTACCATCTAAAACGGCATTTGCCACATCCATTACTTCAGCACGTGTTGGCATTGGCTGTTCTATCATGGTTTCCATCATTTGCGTTGCTGTGATAACGACACGGTTAAGCTGACGAGAACGAGCAATAATATGCTTTTGCTTACCAACTAATGCTGCATCACCAATCTCAACACCTAAGTCACCACGAGCTACCATCACAACATCAGAGGCTAAAATAATACCATCTAAAATTTCGTCATCGTTTACTGCTTCAGCACGTTCGATTTTAGAAACTAAACGAGCGTCACAACCGGCTTCTTGAGCAAGTAAGCGCGCTTCACGCATATCTGCAGCATTACGAGGAAACGATACCGCAAGAAAATCAACGTCAATTTTTGCCGCAAGAATAATATCTTCTTTATCTTTTGCGGTTAAAGCGGGTGCTGTTAAACCTCCACCTTGACGGTTAATACCTTTATTGTTTGATAAAGGACCGCCAACGGTTACTTCAGTAAAAACAGAAGTATCAGACGTTGATAGTACTTTCAATTGTACGCGACCATCATCAAGTAATAAAATGTCACCAGAACTAACATCTTGCACTAATTTTTTATAATCTATACCGACTTTTTCCTGACAGCCTTGGCCTTTTTCTAAAACAGCATCTAATTCAAACTTGTCGCCAATAGCTAATTTGATAGGGCCATCTTTAAAGGTAGAAACACGAATTTTAGGGCCTTGTAAGTCACCTAAGATGCCTACGTAAACACCTAGCTCTTTTGCTATCGCTCTAACATTGTTTGCTCTATCAATATGATCTTGTGGGATACCGTGAGAAAAGTTAAGTCTAACTACGTTAACACCAGCAGCTAATACATTTTTTAATACTTCTCTATCGTCAGTTGCAGGACCTAAGGTAGCAACAATCTTCGTTCTTCTAGGCATTTTAATCCTCTACGTTTTTAAATTACGTTAATAAATATCTTGATGTAATGTTTAACTCTGATGAGTTAAACATTGACGATTTAATTTTTAGTCTTTTCTTTCAAAGCGTGAACTTCTTAAACTATCTTTTACTTTTTTCAGGTTATCTCTAAATTTACTACCACGTCGCAAGGTAAAGCCAGTAGCTAAAACATCAATTAACGCTAACTGAGCAATACGTGAGGACATTGGCATATATAAGTCAGTATCTTCACTCACATCAACCGAAAGCACTATGCTACATTCTTTGGCAAGTGGCGTTCCTGTTGTCGTAATACCTATAACAGTGGCATCATTTTCTTTCGCTAAACTAGCTACTTCTACTAATGATTTCGTACGGCCGGTATGTGAGATAACAACAACAACATCCCCTTGGCGGCTATTTATAGCACTCATACGTTGCATTAATATGTCATCAAAATAAACAACCGGTACATTGAAGCGGAAAAACTTGTTCTGGGCATCATGAGCGACAATCGCCGAGGCACCTAAACCAAAAAATGAAATCTTATTGGCTTGGGTTAATACATCAACAGAGCGATTAATATCATTTGAATTTAAACTTTTACGTGCAAGTTCAAGACTGGCCATGGTCGATTCAAATATCTTTGAAGTATATTCATCAGCGGTATCATTTTCATCAACATGGCGGTTAACGTAAGGAGTACCATTCGCTAAGCTTTGGGCTAAATGTAATTTAAAGTCAGGATAGCCTTTTGTGTCTAAGCGACGACAAAAACGGTTAACGGTTGGTTCACTGATTTTAGCTTGTTTCGCCAGTGCAGCAATACTAGAGTGAATAACGGTACTTGGTGACGAAAGAATGACTTCCGCTACTTTACGTTCTGATTTACTAAGTGTGTCTAGTTCGTTAGTGATCTTTTCTAATATATTCATTATGGTTTGACCCTAGATCTTCTTTATTTGACGTTTTAAACGATAATGCAATGATAGCCTAGACTTAATACTAGGCTATTTTGTTTATACTGTAATTTATTTTCGGCTTAAGGAACAGAAAAAATGAAATTTTATTTCATAATTTTGAATTTATACAAGAATGATATGACAAAAGAATAAGTGCTTAGTATATACACAAGCTATGTACAGTAGGATTTTTAGCAATGTAGCTTTAATTATCTCTATTATATTTTTTAAAGGTTAATAAATGAAGACTAAGATAATAGGTGTAGTAAAATTACAAAAAGTTCTTTACTGTCGACTAAACAAGCGCTAAATTAGGGGTATATGTAGTTTAGTTACAACTTGTTTGCCTTAGCACATTAGATTTGATGTCTTAGTGAAGAAATAAGTAATATTAAAGCAATAAAATTTTATATAAGAGAAATTCTATGAGTAATTTAGATTGTCAATCAGCGAGTGAAATCGTTATCTTTGGTGCTTTGGGGGACTTATCACGCCGTAAGCTACTACCCGCATTATATCAGCTAGAAGTATGTGGTTTAATCAATGAAGATAGCCGTATTGTTGGTGCTGCAAGACAAGAACATAGTCTTGACGAATTCAAAAGCATCGTATTAGAAAACTTAAATAACTTTGTTAAAGAAACAATAGATGAAGACGTGCTTGCCCGTTTTATTAATAGATTGGTTTATCAACAACTCGATTTTAAAGACAGCAACTCATTTAATAAATTAGCGGATGCATTAGCAGGTGGACAAAGTACACGTGTTTATTATTTTTCGACGCCTCCAGCAATTTATGGTGATATATGTAAAGGGTTAGCTCACGCGAAATTAATTTCAGATGCTGACCGTGTTGTTATGGAAAAACCGATTGGTCACTCCCTTGAGTCTTCAATCGAAATTAATAATCATGTTTCTGAATTTTTCAAAGAAAATCAAACTTACCGTATAGACCACTACTTAGGTAAAGAAACGGTATTAAATTTATTAGTACTTCGCTTTGCCAATTCTTTATTTACCAACAACTGGGATCGTAACAGCATAGACCATGTGCAAATTACCGTAGCAGAAAGTGTTGGCATTGAAGGTCGTTGGGGTTTTTATGATGAAGCTGGGCAAATGCGCGATATGGTACAAAATCACTTATTGCAAATATTATCCCTTTTAGCCATGGAGCCACCGGCTGATTTAAGTGCGGAAAGTGTTCGCGCTGAAAAGCTTAAAGTGGTTAAAGCATTAAAAGCGATTAACCGAGAAAATGTTAAAGATAAAACAGTTCGTGGACAATACAGTGACGGTTTCTTAGAAGGTGCAGCAGTACCTGGTTATTTAAATGAAGAAGGTGCTAATGCCAACAGCAGCACTGAGACTTTTGTTGCGATAAAAGCAGAAATAGATAACTGGCGTTGGAAAGGTGTGCCGTTTTATCTTCGTACTGGTAAGCGTATGCCGAAGAAGCACAGTGAAATCGTTGTACACTTTAAGCAACAGCCACATAATATTTTTAAAGACAGTTACAGTGACTTACCCGCTAATAAATTAACCATTCGTTTGCAACCTGATGAAGGGGTTGAATTGCAAATGATGAATAAAATCCCAGGTATTGCATCACAAATGCGTATCCAAGAAAATAAATTAGATTTAAGTTTTTCAGATACTTATAACGATGAACGTGTTGTTGATGCGTACGAACGTTTGATGTTAGAAGTATTGAATGGCAATCAATCGTTATTTGTTAGTCGTGATGAAGTTGAAGCCGCTTGGACTTGGGCTGATAGTATTATTGAAGCATGGAAAACAACCAATGAAAAACCTAAGCCTTACGCAGCAGGTTCTTGGGGTCCAGTATCCTCAATATCGTTAATCGCGCGTGATGATCGCCAGTGGGTAGAATAATTATGCATAAATTAACAGAGTTTCCAGCACGTAACGATTTAGATATCGAACTAGCAACAACCGTTAGTGATCTTTTAGCTAAAGCGATCAAAGAGAAAGGCAAAGCAAGTCTTGCCGTCTCTGGAGGTTCAACACCTAAGGGATTTTTTAGTGTGCTGTCTCAAAGTGATATTGAATGGTCAAAAGTGACTATTACCTTAGCTGACGAACGCTGGGTTCCAATGGACAGTGATGCAAGTAACACTCGCTTAGTGCATGAGAATTTATTACAGGACAAAGCAGCAAAAGCTAAGTTTTTTCATCTTAAGCAAGGTGATGAATTAACCGATGAAACCCTTATTGATTTGAACGTGGCGGCAAGTAAAACATTACTACCCCTTGACGTACTCATTTTAGGTATGGGTGAAGATGGCCATACTGCATCATTATTCCCTTGTAGCGATGAAATTAACGCTGGCCTTGATGAGACAAATGATGCTGTGCTTATGAAGGTTCAACCTAAAACCGCGCCGAATCAACGCATCAGCTTTACTTTTGCTAGCTTAATCACTAGCAAAAACATTTTCCTGCATTCATGTGGAGAAGGAAAGAAAACGGTATTAACACAAGCTTTAAATGGTGATGATCCGTTTGAAATGCCTATTCGAGCATTTTTACAACACCCTAGCTTAAACACTCAAATTTTTTGGGCACCATAACTCACTTGTCAAATAAGTTTAAGTATTAGATAAAATTAAAAGTATATAAGTTGAGAGAGTAAATGAAACAGCAAATAGTAGATATTACCGACAGAATTATAAAACGTAGTGCTAAAACACGTGCTGAATATTTAGCGAAAATTGATGCGGCAAAATCAGACACAGTGCATCGTGCGGGTTTATCATGTGGTAACTTAGCACATGGCTTTGCGGCCTGTGGTAAAGAAGATAAAACATCTTTACGTGGCATACAGCACTCAGATATCGCTATTGTTACCTCTTACAACGATATGCTTAGTGCGCATCAGCCGTATCAAGCGTATCCTGACATCATTAAAGCGGCAGTTAAAGATGCAGGTGGTGTTGCACAAGTTGCCGCTGGTGTTCCTGCCATGTGTGATGGTGTAACTCAAGGTCAACCAGGCATGGATTTAAGCCTGATGAGCCGTGATGTGATCGCGATGTCAACAGCGATTGGCCTATCTCACAACATGTTTGATGGCGCATTAATGCTAGGTATCTGTGACAAAATTGTCCCTGGTTTATTAATTGCAAGTATGACTTTTGGTCACTTACCAACAGTATTCATTCCTGCAGGTCCAATGCCTTCAGGCCTTCCAAATAAAGATAAAGCACGAGTGCGTCAACAATATGCTAAAGGTGAAGTAGACGAGGTAGCATTGCTTGAAGCCGAGTCTGCGTCATATCATTCTGCTGGTACTTGTACTTTCTTTGGCACAGCCAACTCTAACCAGTTAGTGGTTGAAGTGATGGGCTTACATTTACCTGGTGCGTCATTTATAGCACCTAATACTCAGCTGCGTGAAGAATTAACTAAGGCCGCAGCGCGTCAAGCTACTCGTTTAACGCAGCAGTCTGGTAACTATATGCCAATCGGGAAAATGGTAGATGAACGCTCAGTGATTAACGCAATTGTTGCCTTATTAGCTACAGGTGGCTCAACGAACTTGGTCATGCATATTATTGCGTTTGCTAAAGCGGCAGGCATCATTATTAACTTCCAAGATTTTAATGATCTTTCTGAAGAAGTGCCACTTTTAACACGTATATACCCGAATGGCCACGCAGACATTAACCAATTCCAAGAAGCTGGCGGTATGGCGTTATTATTCCGTGAACTTATCGAAGGCGGTCTAGTTTACGAAGATGTTGAAACAATCTGTGGTCGCGGTTTAACTCGATACACTAAAAAGCCTGTACTAGAGAAGGGCGAGCTTAAGTGGGTTGATTGCGTTGAAAAATCACTTGATGATGCAATTATTGCAACCGTTGCTAAACCATTTAGCTCGCATGGTGGTTTACGTGTGATGAAGGGGAACTTGGGTGTTTCTGTTATTAAAACTTCATCACTTCGAGAAGGCAGCTTTGTTATTAACGCACCTGCTGTTGTTTTTGAAGATCAGCATGAATTACAAACGGCATTTGATGCCGGTGAATTAGAAAAAGATTTTGTTGCGGTAGTAAGATTTCAAGGACCTAAAGCGCGTGGTATGCCTGAATTGCATAAATTAACGCCATTGTTAGGTGTACTTCAAGATAAAGGCTTTAAAGTTGCTCTTGTAACTGATGGGCGTATGTCTGGCGCTTCAGGTAAGGTACCAGCAGCTATTCATTTATGTCCTGAGGCACTTGATGGTGGATTGATCGCTAAGGTTCAAACCGGCGATATGATTAACCTCAATGGTGAAACTGGCGAGTTAACATTACTTGTTGATGAACAAGAACTAGCAAATCGTGAAACATCACTATTTAAAGTGAATGGTCATCATGAAGCGATGGGGCGTGAGTTATTTGGCTTTATGCGTCGTAACTTAAGTTCAGCCGAAACTGGCGCATGTTCATTATTTGATTAAGAGCCTTTAATGCCATTTATACAAATAAGAAACTAGCTAAGTACTCTATTTAATGCTTAGTGATAATAATTAAAAGAAATTAATGATTACATTGCTTTTAAGCAAGTATCGTAAAAATGATAAAGAGGATTTATGACAGTAACAAGAAATTGGCAAATTATGCCAAAGGACATTTTTGCAACAGGACCGATTGTTCCCGTTTTAGTTATCAACAAGGTTGAAGAAGCCCTGCCAATTGCTGAAGCACTGTTAGCCGCCAATGTTAAAGTATTAGAAGTGACCTTACGTACTCCAGCTGCACTTGATGTCATCAGCCTTATTGCAAAAGAGTTACCTGAAGCCATCATAGGATCAGGTACAGTAACTAATCGTCAGCAATTGCAACAGTCTTATGATGCAGGTGCTAAATTTGCCATCAGCCCAGGTTTAACAAAAGATCTATTGCAAGCGGGTAATGAAGGTAATATCGCATTAATTCCAGGGATCTCTTCTATTTCAGAGCTCATGGATGGTGCAGATTATGGCTATGACCATTTGAAATTCTTTCCTGCTGAAGCATCCGGTGGCGTTAATGCCATCAAATCAATTGGTGGTCCTTTCCCTGATATTCGCTTTTGTCCAACAGGTGGTATCAACCTAAATAACGTTCGTGATTACTTAGCCTTACCTAATGTGGTTTGTTGTGGTGGTTCATGGTTAGTATCAAGTGACATTGTTGAAAACAAAAATTGGTCACAAATTACTAAGTTAGCCAATCAAGCGCTAGCACATGTAAAATAGGACATTACTCTTTACCCTATCAAGTGCATTGTTCAGTTTTGCGTTTGATAGGGTATAGATTCTAAGTATAAAAAACCAGCCATTATAAATAATGGCTGGTTTTTTTTTACTAACAAATCGTCGTTATCTTTGTAACACTTTTAATGATTGTTTTGTGCCATTTTTAAACGTTCAGCCATTGATAAAGGTTCATCTTTTCCTTTTTTGACTTCAACGGTTTCAACATTATCAGTTTTATCTGTTTTAGTTAATTTACCATCACCTTTAAATACAGACTTCATCATGCTTTTCATGCCGTTGAAGCTTTCTTTTGCCATTTTATTAGCGGATTCGGCTTCAGCTTCAATTTTTACTTTAGCCGTATGCTTGGTATCGTAGGCATTATATAGTGGTGATTGAGAAGAGCTTTTAACCTGCTTTTCAGTAACGATCTTCTTCGCTTTACTTTCTGCTATCTTCTCATCGACAGGTTCAACGCGTCTATGAGGTGTTGCTAACTTTTCTTGAGCACGTTTGGCTTTGCTCACTTTTGCACTTTCAGATAGTATGTTGTTAGCATCTTGTGCTGAGCTATTACTTTGGTTACAAGAAGGCATAAATATATCATTAGAGCTCATTCTATAATCAAAATCCCCTACAACCTCAGACATTTCATTTTCGGCGATTTGAACCGCTTCTTTAACTTGAGATAACTTACGGCTTAAGCTTTTATATTTCTTCTCAATGTTACTGATAGCGCCTTTAACATCATCATTTAAGTTCTGCGTTAAGGTCTTATAGTCTTCAATTTGTTGCTCAAATTTTTTAAATGATAATTGGCTATGATTAATACTATCGTCAATCGAATTCAATTTTGATTCTAAGCGTTGTTTTTTAGCAAAAAACTTATCAGAAATTTCTTTTGGAATTAATGGCGGCTGTACCATTGGAGGCAGTACATCAACAAATTCACTAATACAATTGACAGGCTTCCATTGGTTAAATGAAGGATGCCAGCCATAAACATCTGGGTTAGTGGCTAAATAATCTTTAGCCGCATCTAAATCTAATGGGGCAGTTACTTTTCCATTATTTGAAAAAAACCATTTTTTCATCGTAAATACTCTTATCTGTTAACGTTAGTTTTTATAATTAATATGGTGAGTTAGTAAGTTGGTATTTAGCAAATAATAATTACTAATACTCAGTTTTAATTACGTTCGCTAGGTTCTTTTGTAAAGAGGCGTACTGCTCTTCAATTGTCTTTACTACGATTCTAACTTCTTCCGTTAAATTATGGGTAATCTTCCCGTAATTTTCTAATTCTGAATCGAGTTCATAGAGCGAGTCTGAAGTGATTTTAATCGTTTTATCAATACGATCTAATGTTGTGATTAATTCTTTTTCTTCACCAATTAAATCATCAATAAGACCACTTGGGATTTCAATTGGAGGGGGGGGAGGAGTGAGTCCTACGTTGAATTCATCAATACAACTAACCGGTACCCAGTGAGTATAAGAAGGGTGCCATGCATATAAATCAGGATTTGTGGAAATTAATTCGTTTGACTCTTTTAATCCCAAAGGACCAGTGACTTTACCATTGTCGGAAAAAAACCATTTCTTCATAATAATTATTACTCTCTTTTATATCTATTTTTTTTATTATTAACTCGGTAACAATAATGACCTATCAAATTTATTAACAATGGGTCTTCTAGCTCATACCATTTAACGTTAGCGAAAGCGAACAGTCAAGCTCTTTGTTAATGCTAAGTTACACCAATTCCGTTAAATTACTGTTCACTTGTACAGGCTAAAATTCTTCATGACTGCGTTGCTTTCAATCCCAATAGCCGGCTATTGTTCAATCAAGCGCCTTGCCCTGAAATATTTTTACTCCGTACAACAAGATCACAAACTTATCGGAATTGGTATTACAGCCCGTGGATTACTTCCAGATTGTCTTGAAAATAATCTTCGATATAAATCTACTATCATAAGGCCATAATTAATAGGCTTTTTTCAAATGTTCAATCAAAAAAAATGTAAAAAAAAGCCAGTTATAAATATTATAACTGGCTTTTATATCTACATTACGCGTTTATCTATGGTTTAGTTGCCTGCGCAGTAGAGCGGTTTACTACATCAGCAATGACGGCAGTCCTACCTGATGATTGATGAGCGAGTCTGTCACTATCAGCCATAAAGTGTGTTGGAATGTCTTTAATCGTTGTGATTGTTTCTGTTTTTGTCATCGGCGCTGTGGCATGACCAGAAAGACGGTTTGCTTTCTTAACTTGTCTTGCTAGCTTTTTATCCTTAGGTGCAGATTTTCTGGCAGGAGCAGCAGATTTTTTGGCTTGTTTAACTGGAACATCAACTTTTATTGCCTCTGCTTCCACAACGTCATCTTTTTGCTCTAAAGGCAACTCTTGCTGTATTTCTGTTGTTGGCTCAGTCACTGGTATTGGTGATACAGCTTTCTCAACTTCAGGGGCAGCAACAGCTTCAGGAGCAGCAACAACTTCAGGGGCAGCTTCAGGAGCAGCAACAACTTCAGGAGCAGCAACAACTTCAGGAGCAGCAACAACTTCAGGAGCAGCAACAACTTCAGGGGCAGCAACAACTTCAGGGGCAGCAACAACTTCAGGAGCAGCAACAACTTCAGGAGCAGCAACAACTTCAGGGGCAGCAACAACTTCAGGAGCAACAACAACTGGAGCAGCAACTACTTTTGGTTGCTCTGCCACAGTAGCAGCAATCGGTGTGGTTTTTTCAGGGTAACGCGCTTCAACTGATTCGTCTACATTTACAGCTTCACCGTTTACTGGTTGCTCTTGTGACGTTTCAGTATTGTTATTACGGCGACGACGTTGACCATTTGCTCTTAAGTGTCTAGGAGAACGTCTATTACGAGGTTTATCATCGTTATTAGCTATATCTTCAACAACAGGAGCCTTAACAGTTTCTTTTTCAACAGTTGCAACCGCTGCTAATTTCTCAGTGGTATTAATCGCTTTATCTGCCGACTCAACACGTATTTTTTTACGATTAGTTCTACGCTGGCGACGCTCAGTAACTTTCTCTTCTTTAACTACCTTCTCTTTATCAAGATTGTTATTTGCACGAGGTTGTCTCTTCGGTTTACTTACTTCTGCATCACGGCTAGGGCGAGTATCTCTTGATTCATTCTCTTTAGCAGCAGAGCGAGTAGTATCACCTTCAGCATTTCGCTCATTACGATTACGATTTCCGCCACGATTATTACGACGTTTAGCTTGTTGATTACCACGTCTTTCTTGTGGGCGTCTAGGCTTTTGGCTTGGCGCTATCTCTTTAACTTCTTCAATTACTTCTTCAGCAACAAAAAGATTTTTTAACCAAGCAAAGAATCCACTTGGTTTTTCTTTATTTGCTACAGGTGTTTTATCTACAGCGACTGCAGAACTTTCTGGTCTAGGAGCACGTGAAGGAGCTGTCATTCCTTGAATCAATGGCTCATCTCGTTTTGCTGATGCTTTATCAAACTTCGGCATTTTAGCTTCTTCAAGTTCAGCTTGTTTTACCGGTAATTCATAACTTGCTTCTTCAACAGTTTCATCATTCTTAACACGCAATACTTCGTATTGAGGTGTATCCATATGTGGATTAGGGATGATCAAAACTCGAACATTATGATGTTTTTCAACATGCATCACAGAACGGCGTTTTTCATTTAATAAATAGGTAGCAACAGGTACAGGCACTTGCGCTTGTACATGCAAGGTATTGTCTTTTATCGCTTCTTCTTCCATTAAACGTAATACAGATAAAGCTAAAGATTCAACACCACGTACATGACCTGTACCACTACAACGAGGGCACACACCTTGGCTTGTTTCACCAATAGAAGGGCGTAAACGTTGACGAGACATTTCTAACAAACCGAAACGAGATATTTTTCCCAGTTGAATACGGGCTCTATCTTGGTGAACTGAATCACGCATACGGTTTTCTACTTCACGCTGGTGACGAACAGGTGTCATATCGATAAAATCAATAACAACCAAACCACCTAAATCACGTAAACGTAATTGGCGGGCAATTTCTTCAGCAGCTTCTAAATTAGTATTAAACGCGGTCTCTTCGATATCACTACCTTTGGTGGCACGGGCAGAGTTAATATCGATAGAGGTCATTGCTTCAGTAGGGTCAATAACGATTGAACCGCCAGATGGCAGGCGTACTTCACGTTGGAAGGCTGTTTCTATTTGCGTTTCAATTTGGTAATGGGTAAATAAAGGTACATCACTGGTATAAAGCTTTATTTTGTTTAAGAAATCAGGACGAACAACTTCTATGTGTTTTTTTACACTCTCAAACGTTTTTGGGCGATCAATTAATACTTCGCCGATATCACGGCGTAAGTAATCACGAATAGCACGTAATATCAGGTTTGTTTCTTGATGAATTAGGAATGGAGCTGGGCGACTTTTTGCAGCATCGCTGATTGCTTCCCAATGGTGCAATAGAACACTAAGGTCCCATTGTAACTCATCGTAATCCTTGCCTACCCCAGCAGTTCTTACTATTAAGCCCATGCCTTTAGGTAAGTTTAGTTTACTTAAAGAAGCTTTTAAGTCAGTACGTTCATCGCCTTCTATACGGCGTGAAATACCACCTGCACGAGGATTGTTTGGCATTAAAACTAAATAACTACCTGCAAGACTAATAAATGTAGTTAACGCAGCACCTTTTTGGCCTCGTTCTTCTTTATCTATCTGAACGATAACTTCTTGGCCTTCACGTAATACTTCCTTAATATTAGGACGGCCTTGGAATGTATAGCCTTTAGGGAAGTATTCACGCGCAATTTCTTTCATTGGTAAGAAACCATGGCGGTCGGCACCATAATCTACAAAAGCAGCTTCTAAAGAAGGCTCAATGCGGGTGATTTTAGCTTTGTAAATATTTGATTTTTTTTGTTCATGACCAGGACTTTCAATATCTAAATCGTAAAGCTTCTGACCATCTACTAGTGCTACGCGCAATTCTTCTGATTGGGTAGCGTTAATTAACATACGTTTCATAGTTTGTCGGACTCATTTTTTAGTCACAACACACCATTTGCTTAGAACACAAAGCAATCTGTTTTTCTGGTAACAGCAATTTGTCAACCTCACGGTTGTCACGGTTAACCTGTCATAAAACCAAGCTAAGCTGTTATAAATTCTGATTGTTTTTATATCACCGCCCTTATTCAAGTAGGCAATGTTAATTTATTTCTTTATGTGCTCAGCTTGTGTGCTGTGCCATATACCGGTTTATATGCACCGGTATTATTTTATAATAATTGCTTTATGGTGCTGGGCTAATAACAATTTAGAATCAAAATGTTAAAACTGTTTATGCTTTTTTGACAATATTCAGCGGTATAAGTTACCTAGTTGGTAGCTTGCTGTGTCAATTTATACAATAGGCCGTACTATCAATATGTCTGGTTTTCTATATCGTTAACGCTAAATAGGTGCAGTTAACAACATAAAATTTCGCATATTAATGTGGCCGCAGTTTGCCTCTTACGTCTCTCTTTAAAGCTTCTAGGGTTAAAATCATTACGTTGATTAGCCTTTCTGAATCTTTTCATATGGCTTTTGCTACATTCTTGCTTAATTGCACTGTAGCGTTAAATATCAACTAATAACCTTAATATTATCCCACTATCTTTCGGTTTTAGCTAATTAAAAAGGCAGTTAATTGCATTAATTAGCTAAATAAAGTGTGTTAAACTGCCACTATGAAAGAAATTCAGACTAGAAAAGCTAACCACGTGCCTAAAATTAAATTAAAAACTAAACATCCATCTGTTGAAAAAAAGCTGCAGCATAAAAAAATTTCTGTGGACAAAACCACCAAAGCCAAAGACGTTCCAGTTAAAGTAGCCGCTGAAGAAGAAAGACCCAAAGTACGCTTTATTACCATAGATAGTGAAGATGCAGGGCAGCGTATTGATAACTTTTTATTAAGAACGCTAAAAGGTGTACCGAAAAGTCACCTTTATCGTTTAATGCGAAAAGGCGAGATAAGGGTTAACAAAAAACGAATTAAACCTGTTTATAAATTAGTGGTCGATGATGAAGTACGTATTGCCCCTATAAGAGTTTCAGAAGAAAAAGATGCAGTGTCAACAGGATTAAATATTGTTGCCAAGTTAGAAAAGCAAATACTTTTTGAAGATGACCGCTTAATTGTCATTAACAAACCATCGGGTATGGCTGTACATGGCGGTAGCGGATTAAGTTTTGGGTTAATTGAAGCACTACGTGCGCTAAGACCTGATGCGCGAATGTTAGAATTAGTTCATCGGTTAGATAGAGATACTTCTGGTTGTCTCCTGGTCGCCAAAAAACGATCAACATTACGGAACTTACATGAACAGTTTCGTGATAAAAAGGTACAAAAATTTTATCAGGCTTTAGTTAAAGGTCACTGGCCTATTAAGTTAACTCGAGTTACTGAGGCTCTTAAGAAAAATGACTTAAAATCAGGAGAACGCGTTGTTGTTGTGGACAATCAACAAGGCAAAGAGTCTGAAACACGGTTTAAAGTATTAGAACGTTATCGCGGTGCGACCTTAGTTAGAGCTTTTCCGGTAACCGGAAGAACGCATCAAATACGTGTTCATTGCCAAACGAGTGGTCATTCTATTGCTATGGACGCAAAGTATGGTCACGAAGAGTTTGATGAGCAAATGAAAAGTAAAGGGTTGAAGCGATTGTTTTTACATGCGGCGAGTATTGAGTTTACTCATCCTAGTACTGAAGAGCGATTAAAGATTGAAGCACCACTTGAAGCTAGTTTAGAGAAATTATTAAGTAAGTTGGTTAAAGAGTAGTTTATGCATGAATATAAGTTAGTCATCTTTGATTGGGATGGCACCTTGATGGACTCTGTAGGGCGTATTGTTTCATCCATGCAAGCGGCAGCCATTTGTTGTCAGTTGGACGTTCCAACAGCAATAGAAGTAAAAGAAATTATAGGGTTAAGTTTGCCTATTGCACTTGAACGTTTATTTCCAAGAGGCTCACAAGAACAATTGTCGGCAATGCTTGAACAATACAAACATCAATACGTTGAGGGTGATAATACGCCAACACCACTCTTTGATAATGCTCTGAACTTATTAACTGCGCTAAAAGTGGAAAATAAACTACTTGCCGTAGCAACAGGGAAGGGACGTCAAGGTTTGCAGCGGGTATTCTCTGTTACTGATACAGAACACTTCTTTCATGCATCACGTTGTGCCGGCGAAGCACTCTCTAAACCCGACCCTCAGATGGTATTGAGTTTACTTGATGAATTAGATGTTTTGCCTGAACATGCTGTCATGATTGGCGATACCAGTCATGATATGGCAATGGCACAAGCGGCTGGTGTTGATCGCATTGGTATTACTTTGGGTGTACACGATAGAAGGGTACTAAACCGTTACCAACCAAGAGCTATTGTTGATTCACTGGCCGAACTACAACAGCTATTGTTGCCCACTACATAGTCTATTGTAAAAACCTTAATGACTGATTCTAAGCGTAATAATTAACTATGCAGCACCATGAATTGTGCTGCATAGTTATACTCATGTTACCTCGAAATACTCGTTTCAGCGAGAATTAAAAGGCTTAGAGGCAAGGCGTTGATTGAAGAGAATGATTGTTCAGGATAATTGCACCTGCATTATCTAATAAGGTACCTCCGGTACCGTCTGCATCTCTTATAAGCTACATCCGTGTAGCGTCCTTGTCGAAATCAATAACGCGGCATATAAGCCTTTACCTTTTATTAAGTACTCGTCCTGAAACAGACATTTTGAAGTATCATGAGTATATAGTTAATTAATGGTCGACTTTATTTTGCTCGGCTAATACATCAAGCCCATGTTGTTTTAATAATGAAACCAGCTTAATTAATGGTAATCCAATTAAGGTATTTGGATCATCCCCTTCAAGTTTACTAAACAAGCAGATGCCTAAACCTTCACTTTTAAAACTTCCCGCACAATTATAGGGCTGCTCTGCATTAAGGTAGTTTTCTATTTCTTTTTGACTCAATTGGTTAAAATGTACGATAAAAGGCTCAACTAAGGCAATTGCTTTATCATTGCCACTGTCATAAACACACAGACCAGTATAAAAGGTAATGCTTTTACCACTAAATTTACTTAACTGTATAACTGCATTGTCAAAATTATGAGGTTTTCCTAAAATCTCACCTTCACATACCGCTACCTGATCTGAGCCTATAATTAAAGCGTTGGGATACTCGCCCATAACCGCTTTTGCTTTTTGTATAGCAAGGCGCTCTACTAAGGCTTGAGGTAGTTCATCTTTTTCTTCGGTTTCATCAATATTTGGCTTTGCACAGTGAAAAGGTAGTTGAAGTTTTTCTAAAATGGTTTTGCGAAAAGGGGACGTAGAGCCTAGCACTAAGGTTTTCATAATTAGCCTTTAAATGTATTTTGATAAATGGTTAAGGGTAAGATACCCATATGCTTTTGATTGTACATGTCAGTTAAGCTTGCTGCCAAAGTAAACAATTATTTGCAATTCGTACTATTATTGGGGCTATCTTGAGCTTTTAAACAAAATAGTGCAATTTTCTTTTGACACTTGCCTATAGGGAATATAATATGCGCGACTTATGCAGAATCTTAAACTTCCAATAACAATTAGTCCATCTCGTAGTGCACAACGTAGACTTGTGTGTGAAGGTGTATTTAAATTAGCGGATATGACGAGACTGCTTGCAGAATGCGAAAGCCGAAGCGAGCATGTTCAAGTAAGTGTTAAGTTTGATGTGGATGAACGTGGTTTGACAGTAATGTCAGGTACGGGATCGGCATTAGTTGCATTAACTTGTCAGCGGTGTAACGAAAATTTTGACCAGGCACTTGAAGTAGAATTCACTTTTAGTCCTGCCAAGAATGAGGAAGCTGCTGAAAAAATCCCGTCATATTATGACGTAGTAGAATTAGATGAAAATGGTGAAGTCAACTTACGTGAATTAGTGGAAGAAGAGTTAATGCTCATGATCCCATTAATTCCACGGCACGAAATTCAAGATTGTCCAGCAGATGCTGATTCAGTCTGGGGTGAACTGCCAGAAGAGCTTGAAAAACCTAATCCATTTGATCTACTGAAACAATTAAAATAGTTAATAAGCATATAGCTCTTTAACTAATAACCGATTTAGGAGTAACCTCATGGCAGTACAAAAAAGCAAAAAGTCTCGTTCAAGACGTGGCATGCGCCGTTCACATGATGCAGTAACAGCAGAAAACTTATCAGTAGATCCAGTATCAGGTGAAACGCATCGTCGTCACCATGTAACTGCTGATGGCTTTTACAAAGGCGTTAAAGTAATCGCTGTTTAAGCGATTACTTCATTGCATTAAAAGAATTTAGGCTTATTTCGTTTGAGCTTAAATCCTGTTCTAACCATCGCGTTAGATGTTATGGGGGGCGATCAAGGCCCCTTTATAACAATATCTTCAGCAATAATGGCGATAAATCATCAGCCTAATTTGCACCTCATTCTTTGTGGTGATGAAATCATCATTACAGAAGCTCTTGCCCAATCAAATATATCTAAATCAATTTTAGATAATCATAGCCAATTAAGTATTCTTGCTACCTCACAAGTCGTCTCTATGACGGATAAACCTATTGTTGCACTTAGAACTAAAAAAGACTCATCAATGCGTAAAGCGTTGGATTTGGTGCATGAAGGACGAGCACAAGCTTGTGTTAGTGCCGGTAATACTGGCGCATTATTGTCGATGGCACATTTTGTCTTAAAGAATATACCCGGTGTAGAGCGACCCGCTCTCATTTCATCTTTACCTACCCATGATAAAGACAAACATGTTTTTATGTTAGATCTCGGTGCCAATGTGTTTTGTGATTCACATGTACTATATCAATTTGGCGTGATGGGCTCTGTTATGGCCGAACAAGTTGATGGCATTGAAAAACCACGTATAGCACTACTTAATATGGGTGAAGAAGCCATTAAGGGCAGCGATCATATCAAGCAAGCAGCGCTTGAACTCAGTGACAATAAAGATATTAACTATATCGGTTTTATTGAAGGCAGTGATATCTTCTCTAACAAAGCAGATGTTATCGTTTGTGACGGTTTTGTTGGTAACGTAGCGTTAAAAACCTGTGAAGGGGTAGCTCGATTAGTCTACCAAAAATCTAAAACGGCTTTCAGTGCCAGTTTAGTGGCTAAATTATTTGGCTCATTACTCAAACCAAGCTTTAAAAAATTATTTAAAACCATGAACCCCGACCAGTATAACGGCGCAAGTTTGATAGGATTACGCGGTATTGTGGTTAAGAGTCATGGTAATGCCAATTCAGGCGCTTTTTTTGCAGCGATCATGGAAGCGGTAAAGGAAGTAGAAAGACAAGTGCCAGAGAAAATTAAAAACTCTTTAGAACACGGTTTTTCAGCGAACAGCGATTCATAACTACAATTAAAAACAAATTCGACAGTTCCATCATATTTATTAAATACCAATTTAAATAGAGAATAACTATGCAAAATAAATTAGCATTCGTATTTCCGGGGCAAGGTTCACAAACTGTTGCCATGCTCAGTGACTTTGCAGACAACAGTATTGTACAAGCTACGTTTGAAGAAGCATCAAAAGCGTTAGGTTACGACCTATGGCAGCTAGTTGCACAAGGACCTGCAGAAAAATTAAATCAAACTAACATTACCCAACCGGCACTTTTAACGGCAAGTGTTGCCTTATGGCGTCTTTGGCAAAGTGAATCAGATGTCAGCCCTTCGATTATGGCTGGTCACAGCTTGGGTGAATATTCAGCATTAGTGTGTGCCGGTGTTATATCACTTTGTGATGCGGTCGTCTTAGTAGAGAAACGTGGTGAATTCATGCAAGCTTGTGTTCCTGCCGGTGTGGGCGCTATGGCCGCTGTCATTGGTTTAGACGATGAAAGTATTATAGCGGCTTGTGAAAATGCTAAAGAAGCGCAAGTTGTTTCTGCGGTTAACTTTAATTCACCGGGGCAAGTTGTTATTGCTGGACATAAAGAAGCGGTTGAACGAGCGGGTGACTTGTGTAAAACAGCGGGAGCAAAGCGTGTTTTACCCCTACCGGTAAGTGTGCCGTCTCACTGTGCATTAATGACTGATGCAGCAACTAAACTTAAAATTGAACTCGAATTAATCACCTTTAATCCACCTCAGATTGCGGTTGTAAATAACGTTGATGTGGCTGAAGAGGTCACAGGTGATGCAATTAAAGCGGCATTAGTGAAGCAATTATATTCACCTGTACGTTGGAGTGAAACAATAAGTTTACTTGCCAATGACGGTATAGAGAAAGTTGTTGAAGTAGGACCAGGTAAAGTATTGCAAGGTTTGAATAAACGTATAAATAAATCATTGAAAAGTGTTAGTTTTAATACCGCTGACTCTTTACAACAAGCAAAAGACTTAATTAATAGCTAATCAATAATTAAGGTTAGTCTTTTAGCACTGTTAATAACTCGTTAGCTTGTTTATTAAGGTAACGTTATATACTAAAAATAGTAGGTAAAAATATGTTTTCATTAGAAGGTAAAGTTGCGTTAGTTACTGGCGCAAGTCGTGGTATTGGTAAAGCGATTGCAACACAATTGCAATCATTAGGTGCAACTGTCATTGGTACTGCCACATCAGAAAATGGCGCTAATAAAATAGCTGAGTACTTAACGGCCGATAACGGCAGTGGTATGGGTTTAGTGCTAAACGTGACCAGTGATGAGTCAATCAAAGAAATGTTTGTTGCGATTAAAGAAGCACATGGCAGCATTGATATTTTAGTCAATAATGCAGGTATCACGCGTGATAACTTATTCATGCGTATGAAAGATGATGAGTGGTCAGATATACTTGAAACGAATTTAACTTCTGTTTTTAAAGTAAGTAAAGCCGCTATTCGTCCTATGATGAAGAAGCGCACAGGCCGTATTATTAATATTGGCTCAGTTGTTGGTACTATGGGTAATGCTGGCCAAGTAAACTATGCAGCAGCTAAAGCGGGTTTGTTAGGTTTTACCAAAGCATTAGCACGTGAAGTAGCATCTCGTGGTATTACAGTAAACACAGTGTCACCAGGTTTTATTGATACCGATATGACAAAAACGCTTACAGATGAGCAAAAAGAAGGTATTTTTTCTCAAGTACCAGCAAATCGTTTAGGTAAGCCAGAAGAAATAGCAAGCACGGTGGCTTTTTTAGCGTCAGATGCTGCAGCCTATGTTACCGGTGAAACTATTCATGTTAATGGTGGTATGTACATGGTCTAAGCCTTTATCATTAAGGCTTACATTGTTTTTAATACTATTTTTCAACACATCAACAGGTTAGACCAGATTAAAAAAATGCATTAGATGCTTGCAAGGCAAGCTGTTGACGAATACACTACACGCAATTTGAAAAAATGCACTTTCAGTAAAGGAAATAAAATGAGTAATATCGAAGAACGCGTAAAAAAAATCACAGTTGAACAGCTAGGTGTTAGTGAAGCAGAAGTTAAAATTGATTCATCATTTGTTGATGACTTAGGTGCTGACTCATTAGACACTGTTGAATTAGTTATGGCGTTAGAAGAAGAATTTGATACTGAAATTCCTGACGAAGAAGCTGAAAAAAT